>JAEIGA010012513.1_pt1 | contig 12876 bp, 14 predicted proteins | sample 9270691 | NCBI WGS metagenome assembly JAEIGA01 (sample SAMN17057246, study PRJNA624740) | gut metagenome | biome: biome; isolation source: fecal sample | host: Bos grunniens | place: China: Xizang | collected 2019 | reverse complement strand
GTGATTGTACCTGCTTCGTCGTCTGCTTCAACAGTGTGAAGATTTTCGCCGATTCTACCGCAGTAACCACCCTGAGCTGTATCATACTTAAGAAGCTGAGCGAGCATTGAAGGCTTTGTAAGATCGTTGATAGCAACTACCTCATAACCTTCTGCGCCAAACATCTGTCTGAAAGCGAGACGACCGATACGGCCGAAACCATTAATAGCAACTTTAACTGACATTGGAAAATACCTCCTAAAAATATTTATGTTTTCATTATACAACGAAAGCGAAAATTTTTCAAGTAGTTTGATAAAAAAATAACGATTTTTTTATCAAATGGTTATTTTACATAATATTGTTGATGAAATATGTATACATCTTACAAAAATGATATGGTGTAAGCAGTTTTGTTTGAAATTTACGCTTATTTGAATAATATAATATAGTAGTGTTGAGTTTGTTGAATAACTTTAATTTCGTTTCGGAATAGCGGGTGTATAATATCCGCCCCTACGAAAGAGAGAGTAATGTTTATATCATGTTTTTGTATTAAATACACCGAAATATACTATTTGGAAATATGCATAAATGATGATTTTATATTTTAAGCGTTTTTTACAAACAAACTTTATATTTTTTGTTGACATTATTCAAAAAAAGCGTTATAATATATATTGTATAGAAATCAGGTGAATGTTAATGAAGAATTCCTATGAAATCGAAAGAAAATATTTCGTTGAAACTCCCGATTTTTCAAAACTTTGTTTGAAAAGCCGTAAAGAAATCGTCCAGACTTATCTTAAAAGGGATGATAAAGGACTTCAGCGCAGGGTGAGAAAAATCACAGAATCGGATAAAGTGTTTTACACCTATACCGAAAAAGAATTCCTTTCTGCGCTCATACGCAAAGAGAAAGAATATGAGATTACGGAAAATGAGTATGAATCATTGCTTATGCAGGCTGATGAAAAGCTTGTCCCCGTAATTAAAGTACGCTATGACTTTATATATGAAAATCAGCTTTTTGAGCTTGATGTATATTCTTTCAATGAGAAATACGCAATTCTGGAGCACGAAATAGATTCGCCCGAACAGGAGAGCTTTCTTCCTGATTTTATTAATGTAATAAAGGAAGTCACCGACGACAGCCGTTATTCAAATGCAGCGCTTGCAATTGCAGGCGAATTTCCAAATCAATAATTGAGAAAGAGTGTTAAAATGTCGGAAAATATTTGTTTATCGTTATCACCCGCACAGATTTCAGCACTGTTCGGAAGCTTCGATGAAAATATCAGAAAAATTCAGGACGAATATAATGTTGTTATTGTCAACAGAAACGACGGATTGAAAATAATCGGCGATGAGGCAAATGCCGAAGCCGCAAGAAAAGCCGTTGTTGCTTTGGTAAATATTTCTGACAGCGGACAAGCTCTGAGTGAACATACAGTGAGATATGTTACTTCAATGGTTTCTGACGGAACAGAAAACCGGCTCAGGACCCTTATCGGCGACGGAGTATGCGTCACCACAAGCGGTAAGATTGTCCGTGCAAGAACAGTAGGTCAGAAGAAATATCTCGATCTGATTGCTTCAAATACCATTGTGCTCGGACTCGGTCCTGCCGGAACGGGTAAAACTTACCTTGCGGTAGCAATGGCAGTAAAGGCATTCAGAAATCACGAGATAAAGAAAATTATTCTTACAAGACCTGCTGTTGAAGCCGGTGAAAAGCTCGGCTTTTTACCGGGTGATTTACAGGATAAGGTTGACCCCTATCTCAGACCGCTTTATGACGCTCTTTTTGATATGTTCGGTGCGGATTCCTTCCAGAGGTATATGGAAAAGGGAATAATTGAGGTTGCTCCGCTTGCTTATATGAGAGGACGTACCCTTGATGAAGCCTTCATTATTCTTGATGAAGCCCAGAATACAACCTCTGAACAGATTAAAATGTTTCTGACACGTCTCGGAAATGACAGTAAAATGGTAATAACAGGTGATGTAACACAGATTGACCTCCCCGACGCTCGAAAATCAGGTCTTGTAGAAGCGTCAAAGGTGCTGAAGGGGATAGATGATATTGCCATCCATCATTTCACGGAAAAGGACGTTGTAAGACATAAGCTTGTTCAGGATATCATCAAAGCTTATGAAAAATTCAACAATACTAATGAGGAGAGAATAAAAAATGGCAAAGCTTAAGGTTTATGTAAAAAACAATCAGACAGAAGTAAAAGTACCGGTAGGAATCAGACTTTTAATCCGTCGTTGCTGTCAGGCTGTTCTTTCAACAGAGGGTTATAAAGAAAATGCCGAAGTAAGCGTATCATTTGTAAGTAATACAGAAATAAAGAAGCTCAATGGCATTTATCGTAATAAAGACAGCGTTACAGATGTACTTTCATTCCCGCTTTCAGTGAATGGTGAAACAGAGATAAGCAAGGAAACAGGCTATAATATGCTTGGTGATATCGTAATCTCACTCGAAACTGCTGTAAAGCAGGCACAGAATTACGGTCACTCACTCGAACGTGAAATCGGCTTCCTTACAGTACATTCAATGCTTCATCTTCTTGGCTATGACCATGAAACAAGTACTCTTGATGAGCGTATTATGCGTGAAAAGGAAGAATCTGTGCTTGAAAAGCTCGGAATTTCAAGAGATATAACATTTATAACTGAGGAAAATAAATAATGTCCAAATCAGCATTCATAACAATTGCGGGAAGAACAAATGCAGGCAAATCATCGCTTCTCAATGCATTAATCGGAGAAAAGATAGCATCTGTAAGCAATAAGCCGCAGACAACCCGTACAAGAATAACAGGAATAAAAAATATCGGGGATACACAGCTTGTATTTTTCGATACTCCGGGAATACATAAGCCCAAGAATAAACTCAGCGAGTATATGCTCAATACCGTTAAGGAATCAATAAGCGATATAGATGCGGTTGTATTTATGATGGACTGCACAAAAAAGCCGGTAGAGCAGGAAATTGAACTCCTTAAGTCATTCAACAGGGATAAAATGCCTGTAATACTTGTACTAAATAAGATTGATTTGCTTGATAATAAATCATCGCTTGCAACAATGATTTCTTCTCTTACATCAGAGATAGAGTTTGAAGCGGTAATTCCTGTAAGTGTAAAGGATAATAATGGTGTAGACCTTGTTGAAGAAGAGATACTCAAGCTTGCAACAGATTCAATTCACTATTTCCCGTCTGACATGATAACAGACCAGCCTGAGAAGGTGCTTGCCGCAGAAATGATAAGAGAAAAGCTTCTTATGCTTCTGAGCGATGAAGTACCTCACGGAATAGCTGTCGGAGTTGAAACAATGACAGAGCGTGATGATAAGGATATACTTGATATAACCGCAACTATTTACTGTGAGAGAGATTCTCATAAGGGAATAGTAATCGGCAAGAACGGTTCAATGCTTAAAAAGGCTTCAACAGCCGCAAGAATTGAGCTTGAAGAATTCTTTCAGATAAAAGTAAATCTTCAGTGCTGGGTAAAGGTAAAGGAAGACTGGCGTAATCGTGATGCACTTATTAGAAGCTTCGGACTTTCTGAGAAATAATTTATAGTTTTCTGTAAATAATAATAACGCACGAAATAAAACGGAGGCGTTATTATATATGGAAGCTATGAATGAATGGCAGAAATTTACCGAAACAGGAAAAATAAGCGATTACCTGACTTATATAAATGCAGTCGGAGATGCTTCGGCTGATAATGAAAAGAGTAGCAATGTTAACGATAGACGGCATAGTAATAAGAGAGAGGAGCGTTGGTGAGCAGGATAAGTTCATCGACGTTCTTACCGCAAAAGACGGGGTTATAGAAATATCCGTCAAGGGTGCAAAAAAAATAAACAGCAAAAGCGGAAGTTCTACACAGCTTTTTGCATATTCAAGGTTCTGCGTTCAGTTAAGGAAACAGCATTATTATCTTAACAGTGCAGAGCCTGTATGTATTTTCTATAATCTGCGTACAGATATAAAAAAGCTTTCGCTTGCCGCATTTTTTGCTGATATTGTAAACTACACAATAGACCGTCAGAATGAATACGGGGAAGTATTAAGACTTATGCTTAATACTCTCCACTACTTAGAAAACGATAAGCGTCCGCTTGAATTTCTGAAATCACTGTTTGAGCTGAGATTATGTGCAGAGCTTGGAATGATGCCTGCAATAGTAGGATGCAGTGAATGCGGTGAATTTGAACCCGAAAAGGTTGTTTTCAGAATTTCAGACGGCGATTTTTGCTGTAAAGAGTGCTGTGAAGCTTCAGCTGAAGAAAGCTTCAGCAATATATTATCCGATAAGGCTATGCTTCATGCGGTAAGACATATAGTTCTTACCGATTTCAGCAAGCTTTATAATTTCAGGGTATCGGAAAGGATAATGAAAAATCTTTCCGAATATACCGAGCGATACCTTATAAATCATCTCGGCTGTAATTTCAGAACACTTGATTTTTACAGAAGTCTTTAATAAAATGGAGAAGAAAATGAATAAATATCTCAGAACGCTTGAGCTTGACAAAATACTTATGATGCTTGCGGAGCATACCTCTAATGAGGATACAAGAGCTATGGCTCTTAAACTTACTCCCGACAGCGACCTTGAGCGTGTAAAATATGAAACATTGAAAACATCTCAGGCATTAGAGCTTTCAATACAGTTCGGAACACCTGCGTTTTCGAATTTTAAAAATGTATGTTCAACTGCAAACAGAGCAAAATCAGGGGCTATCATATCACTGCGTGACCTGCTTGATATAGCCGCTATGCTCAGACAGATAAAAACACTTTCAGACTGGTATAACCATTGTGAAAATGTAAATACAGAGCTTGATTATCTCTTTACAAGACTTATGCCGAATGACTGGCTTCTTGAAAAGCTTGAACGCTCAATTCTCTCAGAGGAAGAAATTGCTGATGCGGCAAGCTCAGAGCTTGCGGCAATAAGAAGAAAAATAAATCGTGCACAGCTCGGACTAAGAGAAACTCTCGATAAAATGATAAAATCTCAGAGTGTGCAGAAATGCCTTCAGGAGAGTATTGTTACTATAAGAGACGGCAGATATGTTCTTCCTGTAAAATCAGAACACAGAGGACAGATAAACGGTCTTATACATGATACATCATCAAGCGGACAGACAATATTTATCGAGCCTATATCAATTGTAGAGGCAAATAATGACATCCGCCTTCTTGAAAGCAGAGAACAGGAAGAAATTGAACGCATAATCAGAGAGCTTTGTTCTGATTGTGGTGCTTATGCAGATACACTTTGTGAGAATTACGATATATGTACAGAGCTTAATCTGTATTTTGCAAAGGCAAATCTTGCGGCTGCGATGAATGCATCTCTTCCGCTTATTACAGATGACGGAATAATTCGTCTTAAAAAGGCAAGACATCCACTTATTGACAAAAATAAGGTTGTTCCGATTAATCTTACCCTCGGTGATGAGCATCAGGCACTTATCATAACAGGTCCGAATACAGGCGGTAAAACCGTTGCGCTTAAAACTGCGGGACTTATGTCGGCTATGATAATGTGCGGACTTTTAGTTCCTGTTGCTGACGGAAGCAGTATATCCGTATTTGAAAATATTCTTGTAGATATCGGCGACAGCCAGAGCATTGAGCAGAATTTATCTACATTCTCGGCTCACACAAATAATGTAGTTGAAATTGTAGAAAAAGCAAATGAAAGCTCGCTTATTCTTCTTGATGAGCTTGGTTCAGGTACAGACCCTGTTGAGGGTGCGGCACTTGCTGTATCAGTTATCGAGAGCCTTATGAAGTCGGGCTCAAAGCTTATGGTAACAACACATTATCAGGAGCTTAAAACGTTTGCGATTGAAAGCGAAAATGTAGAAAACGCTTCATGTGAATTTGACATTGAAAGTCTTAAACCGACATATCGTCTTATAGTAGGCTCTCCGGGAAAATCAAATGCATTTGCAATATCTGAAAATCTCGGAATGCCGAAATATATCATAGACAGAGCAAAACAGCGTGTAAGCACTGAAAATACAAGACTTGAGGATGTAATTTCAAAGCTTGAAAAAACAAGATCCGAGCTTGAAAAAGAGCTTGAAGAAGCGTCAAAACTCAGACGTGAAGCAGAGCTTAACGCTCAGAAGCTTCGTGAGGAAATGGATGCTCTTGAACGCTCAAAGGCAGACGAGCTTGAAAAAGCAAGAGTTCGTGCAATGAGCATAATTGAAGCTACAAAGGCAGAATCAAACGAGCTTATTGATGAGCTTGAAAAGCTGAGAAAAGAAAAGGAAAAACAGGAATTCAGCAAGAATGTATCTGATATGAAGCTGAAAAGCAAGCAGAGTATCAATAAAATGTATGATACAGCAAATCCTGTTGACAAAAAGGATCTTAACAAGGATTATGTTCTTCCGAGAAAACTCAGAAGAGGCGATACTGTGTATATTGTTGACCTTGGCAGAAAGGGTATAGTATCGGGCGAGCCTGACGGAAGCGACTATGTATTCGTTCAGATGGGCGTAATGAAAACGAAGATGAAGATTTCGAGATTACGTCTTGAAGAAGCCGAAAAGGTAACAGTATCAAATAAATCTGTCAAGAAAATGGGGAAAGTCGGCGGTAAAATCGAGCGCAGAGGAACAATGGAGCTTGATATCCGAGGCTGTGCCTGTGATGAGGGTATATACGAGCTTGATTCATTTATTGATGGCGCAGTTATGTCTAATATTTCTTCTGTAACTGTAATTCATGGCAAGGGCACAGGACTTTTAAGAAAAGCTGTACATCAAAGGCTTCGTTCACATCCGTCTGTAAAGAAATTCAGACTCGGTGTTTACGGCGAGGGTGAAGACGGCGTAACAATAGTTGAGCTGAAATAGATTTAGTTATATGTAGGGGCGGATTCCATCCGCCCTGTTATTGTTTATAATAGCAAATTGTAGGGGATGCCGCCCTCGGCATCCCACAATAGTCAAATATTTTGTGTAGGGGCGGATATTATCCGCCCGATTGGGATATACAAAACGGGCTGTCGGGGACTCCAGCTCCTACGAAGCAAAAACATAATTATAGTAGGGGACAGCGTCCTCGATGTCCCATCTAATAGTATAGGGATGGATATCATCCACCTTTTTTTATCAGAGATATGCTCTCATATTAGCAGTAAGCTTTTCTTCAACGCCGATAATTCTCTTTGTGATATCCTTGGATTTTTCATCGGCAGCCTGATATTTATTAAGGTATTTGTATAACGATTTTACACCCATATTACAGCCCTCGGTGATAAGGTCGGCAACAACGTCATCAGATTCATTTACAGTAAGCTTGATGTTTGTCTTAAGCCATGACATACTTTTTGCCATTGTATTCGGCTCTTTTCCGTCATCATGATATGAAACGAGAAGCTTTTCAAGGGCTGTTCTTATATCCTCGTGTTCAGAGCGTGATTCTTCTAGGTATTGTCTGAGCTTTTCATTATGAACGTATCCGAGTACGTCATTGATAGAAGAAACACCCATTTTAATACCTGCGTCACATTCTCTGAGTAGTTTGACAGTATCATGTTCAACCATATAAATCACTATCCTTTCATAGTTATTATTTGAGCAGAAAGAAAAAATATACAGGAATTTTTTTAAAAGTACTTGACAAAATAATATTAACAGTGTATACTGTATATATAACAGATAAACAGTCAGGAGGAATAGCATGAAAATATATCAGAATTCCAATGAACCAATTTATAAACAGATTTCCGCTCAGCTTCGTGAGCAGATTTTAACAGGCAAGCTTAAAGAGGGTGAATGTCTGCCTTCAATAAGAGGTCTTGCACAGGATTTGAAAATAAGCGTAATTACAACAATGAAAGCTTATGACGAGCTTGCGGCTGAAGGGCTTGTAAATGCTGTTGCAGGTAAGGGATATTTCGTTAATGCCCAGAACAGTGAAATGCTTCGTGAACAGTATCTGCGTCAGCTTGAAAATGCTCTTCTTACGGCAATAGACTCTGCAAGAATTGCAGGAATAGGCAAGGATGAAGTTATAAGCATATTATCAGCACTTTGGACAACAGATTGATTTAAGGAGATTGTATTATGAAAAATTCAATTAAGCTTACAGACGTAGTAAAAAAATATAAGGATTTTACTCTTGGAGAAATAAACCTTGAAATACCATGCGGGTTTTCAACCGCACTTATCGGCTCAAACGGTGCAGGCAAAACAACTCTTATTGATGTTATGTGCAGAATAAGCGGTAAAAACAGCGGAGATATCACATACTTTGAAAAATATAAAGAAGCCGATGATAATTATGTCAGAAATAATATCGGATATTGTGCTTCTAACAATTTTTTTCCTGCTGAATGGACATCAAAAAATGTTGCAGAAGTAATGAATGTTGCATTTGATAATTTCGACAGAAAGAAATTTGTTCAGCTTTGCGAAAAAATGAAGCTTGATACACCTGATTCAAAAAAGAAAAAGAAGATAATGAAGCTTTCAGACGGTAATAAAATGCGCCTTTACCTTGCGGCAATCCTTGCAAGAAATACAAAATTCCTCATTCTTGATGAGCCGGCGTCTGCACTTGACCCACTTATGAGAGATATGCTCTGCGATATGTTCAGAGAATATCTTGCCGAGGATGAAGAACGCTCGATACTCTTTTCAACTCATAATATAGCAGATATGGAATATGCAACAGATTATGCTGTATTTATGGCAAACGGAAAAATAGTGGAAAAAGGCTTTGTTGAAGAGCTTAAAGAAAAATATGCTTTGGTGCATGGCTCGGCAGACATTCTTTCAAAGGTTTCTGACAGACTTATTTCATATACCGGCAATAAGACAATGTTTGAGGGCATTGCACTTACAGAAAATAGATCACAGCTTGAAAAATATGATATTGCAATAGAAGTTCCGACACTCCAGCAGCTTAGTGTTGGAATACTCAGAAAAGCTGAAAAAGATAACGAGGTTAAGTGATTATGAGTATAAAGAAACTTAGTAAAGCATTCAATATATATTCAGGTGAAAAGCCTTTATCAGGCTCGTTACGTCTTTTGTATATTGGATTATTGGTGTATGCAGTGATGATGCTTTTCTTTTTGCTGATGTTTTCTATAACAAGTGATAAAGATCTGGAAATAAAAAAAATCGGAAATATGTTTTTTCCTTTATCAGTTATGATGATAAATTTTATTGCAATAGGAACTACTCCGATTGAAGATAAATCGTTTACATTTGCAAAGTTTGTAAGAACTCTTCCTGATAGTTTTAATGTCTATAAAAATGCGTATATTGCAAAGGCTCTGCTTGGATTTATTGTTATGATAGCATTTGAATTAATCGTATTTGCAGTATCTGAACTCTTTACACACCACCTTATGTTTGGTGTATGCGGAATAATTATAAGCCTATCAGGGGTAATGATTTACAACGCAGTAAATGAAGTCATATCGCTGATAAAAAATAAAATTATCACAGCTATATTATTCGGAGCATGGTCAATAGGATTTATGGCAGCGGTATTTATGTCGATGTATATGCTCACAGATATAGTCCCTGTATTGCTTATCGCAGCGGCTGCAATTGTTTTCTTTGTAATCGGAATGGCAATTAATTTCAAAAAAATGAAAAAGGAGTGGGTGAAATAGTATGAACAAGGATTTTTTCAGAGCAGTAAAAGTATTCTTAAAAACATCGTTCAGCATATTCTTTTTTGTTAATGCTTTATTCTTTATGGTGGTATATATTTTAGGCTTTATGATTGACCCGCAGACTAATGCCGATAAAAAGGAATATCATTCAATGCTTGGTGCAATGGTATTTGGGTATTATTTTATGCCTTTTACGTTTTTTAAATTTTCAACAAATGAAAGAAAAAAATTCTTCAGAACAATGACAGTATCAGATAAATATATGACTTCTGTTCCTGTTTTTGTATTCAATGTATTGGCATTTGCTTATATTCTTATTATAATGGGAATAGCTTTTATAAGATTCGGAACTGATAATGAATTTATCTATTCTGATATGTTGATTTATATTACAACAGGTACAATTCTTGCAAATTCGGCAATACTGTTTTCATCAAGATGCTGGTATATTGTAGTTCCATCATATATTCTTATATTTGTTATTTTCTTCTCACAGTATCCGTTGAAATTCTTTATGACAGATTATACATTCGGGTTTTCAATCGGAAAAGCTGCTGTAATCTCAGTTTCACTTCTTGTAGCAGCTTATATCATTCAGCTTATCGGAATGAAATACACATATAAAAAAGGTGTAAAGATAGTTGAAACAGAACCACAGAATATTGTAGGAAATATTAAAATAGGATAGGATTTTTAATATGCATGAGCCGATATCTGAAAATATCGGCTCTTTTTTTGCGAAAATTTAAAAAAGTACTTTAAAATTATTTAAAGATGTGGTATAATAACAATGTGTCACTATAGCACGACTGGTAAAATTGATTTTGACAGGCCTTATTTGCCTGAAGGAGAAATATAAATGAAAAGAATCACACCTTTGATATTATCGCTGATAATAATTATACCTTTTATAAATAATATGAATGTACAGGCATTGAATTTTCCGCTTAATAATGCAATAAAAAGTGAATCTGCAATTGTACTTAACCTTGATAATGATATAATTATTCATGAGAAAAATGCGGACACAAAGCAGATGCCCGGCTCGCTTGTGAATATTATGACTGCTATTATCTGTCTTGAAAATACAAGAGATTTAAGCAAAGAAATCACAATAGATAAATCTGTTTTTGCCGATTTGAAGAATACGCAGTATCCTGAGGATTTACGCAGTGCGGATATATTCGACGGTGATGTGCTTACCGTTAATGACCTTTTATATGCAATGATGCTTACATCATCATACGAAGCGGCGCAGACTTTAGCATATCACTACGGTGACGGAAGCGTAGAAAGCTTTGTTAAGAAGATGAATGAAAAAGCGGCTGAAATCGGATGTAAGAATACAAATTTCGTAAATCCGACAGGTATATATGATGATAATCAGTATACAACCGCAAGAGATATGATGCTGATTACAAGATATGCAATGAATACATCTATATTCACAAATATAGCTACAACAAAGGAATATAACCCGACAGTTCCGAATTTGCAGAATCATAAGCATCACAATGAATGGATTTGGACTCATTCAAATTTAATGATGGACGAGGAAAGCGATTATTATTATCGTGGCGCAAAGGGAATAAAAACAGGTAATCTCACAGCAGCAGGAAGAAATATAATTGCAATGGCTGGCAAGGACGGTCATAATTATCTTGTAGTTCTTCTCAAAGCACCGATAAGAGATCCTGACGGAAAGAATCAGTTTTATCATATTGATGATGCAATATCAGTTTTCAATTGGGCATTCAATAATTTCTCATACAGGGATTTGGTAACTGAATCTGAGGAAATTGCCGAGGTTTCTGTTGACCTTGCCGACGGAACGGATTATGTGCTTTTAAGACCTGAAATGACATATACAGCTTTATGGTATGATAAGGCTGATACTGCACTTATAAAGAAGGATATACAGTATGTCAAGGATATCAAAGCACCTGTAAAGGCAGGCGATAAGCTCGGAGTGCTTCAGCTTATGTATTCAGGTGAAGAAATCGCAACTGTAAATCTTGTAGCTGTTTCAGATGTAGAGCGCTCAGCTTCAAAATTCAATTTATACGTTGCAAAACGTTTCAAAGATTCGGAATGGTTCAAAAAAGCATTTATAGTTTCAGGTTTGTTATGTCTTATATATATTGTGCTTTGTGCATATTCATTTATATGTTATAAGAACAATTCAAAGGCTGTTAAACCTATTTATGCAATGCCCAAAGCAGGAAAGAGAAAAAAGAAGAAAAGCAATAAAGATGAATAAAATATCAATGTGTTAAAATTTCATTGACTAATATGCTTTTTTGTGATAGAATTATAAAGTGAAATTTCGAAAATATAATAAGAAAAGAGGTAAAAACAATGGCAAGAAAAGAAGATTTTTCATATATCTGGACAGATAAGAAAAGAACGATTTTCGGACTTCCTATTTCATTTACACGTTATTTTCTTACAGAAACAAAATTCATAACAAGAACAGGTCTTTTTAACATAGATGAAGATGAGCTTGATTTATATAAAATTACAGATAAAAAGCTCAGACTTCCTTTTATGCAGAGATTGTTCAAATGCGGAAGTATTGTTATATACAGTAAGGATACCGATACGCCTTCAAAGGAAATAACCAGTATAAAGAATTCGAGAAAGGTATCCGAATTAATTGATAAGTATATCAACGCACAGAGAGATAAATACGGCATCAGAGGAAGAGATATGATGAACGTAGATGTAGATAATTGTGATTGTGAGTAATTACAACGAGGTGTAGAAACAAAATGATATCGTTTATAACAGAGAAACAGTCGTGCTGGGACCGTCTGAAAGCGGAAACACGTCCGATATTTATATACGGAATGGGAGACGGCGCATTAAAGATACTTAACGTATTCAAAGAGAAAAAAATATGTCCTGCAGGAATTTTTGCAAGTGATGATTTTGTAAGAGGTCATTCATTCGAAGGTTTCAGAGTTCACAAGCTTTCTGAAATTGAAGAAGCAGTAAATGATTTCGTAGTCGTTCTTGCATTTGCGGCAGGCTATCAGGAAATTGTTGATAAAATTCACGAAATAGCCGCAAAGCACACTCTTTATGTTCCTGATGTTCCCGTTGTCGGCAGAGGATTGTTCACATACGAATACTGCCTTGAAAACAAGGAAAAAATCAGAGAAGTATATACAAGTCTTGCTGATGATTACTCACGCAAGGTATATGC
>JAEIGA010012512.1_pt1 | contig 12876 bp, 15 predicted proteins | sample 9270691 | NCBI WGS metagenome assembly JAEIGA01 (sample SAMN17057246, study PRJNA624740) | gut metagenome | biome: biome; isolation source: fecal sample | host: Bos grunniens | place: China: Xizang | collected 2019 | reverse complement strand
GGAAACCAAAGGTCTTGGCGATGCGGTGCTTCGTGCAAAGGAATTTGTGGGGGACGAGCCCTTTGCCGTCCTTTACGGCGATGATGTTATAGTGGGTGAAATCCCCGCTATAGGCGAGCTTTGCGAGGCTTACGAAAAATATGGCAAAAGCGTTGTGGGCATAAAGGAAGTCCCCGATGAGCTTGTTGTTAAATATTGTTCATTAAAAACCGAAAGAATTGACGATAAAAATTTCGCAGTCAGTGATATGATTGAAAAGCCCAGCCTTGACAAGAAATTTTCCAATTACTCTGTCTTAGGCCGCTGTGTGCTGGACAGCGAGATTTTCAGTATCTTAGAGCGCACCCCCTTAGGCGTGGGCGGAGAGCTTCAGCTTACCGACGCTATGCGGGAGCTTGCGGTGGAATACGGTATGGTAGGTGTTGATTTCAGCGGTATACGCTATGATATGGGCAATAAATTCGGTATGCTTAGAGCGAATATAGAGGTAGGACTAAATCACCCCGAAATTAAGGAAGAGCTGAAAAGCTACCTTAAGGAGCTTGTAAAAACGCTGTGATAAGATATACTTCCTTGTTTCTTGACCTTGACGATACCCTGCTTGATTTTAAGAAGGCAGAGGCTCATGCTATAAGAAAGGTGCTTAAAAACAACTCTATGCCCTTTGACGATGAGGCGGTACTAACCTATTCAAGGATAAACAAAGGCTTTTGGGAAAGCTTTGAACGGGGTGAAATACCTAAAAGTGAGATTTTCACAGGTCGTTTTAAAAGGCTTTTAGAGGTTTTCGGCTGTAAAGGAGACCCCGCCGCACTCTCGGCTGAGTACGGCAGGGGTCTTTCGGAAGGATATTTTACTGTTGACGGAGCGTTTGATGTTCTCGATTATTTGAGAGATAGGGGCTATAAGCTTTACGCCACAACAAACGGACTTTCCACCACCCAGTACCGCCGCATAGACGGCTCGGGCTTAGCGCCTTATTTTGACAGGGTTTTTGTCTCTGAGGACTCCGGCTATCAAAAGCCCGAAAAGGAGTATTTCGACTATATTATTTCAAATATTCCCGAAAAGGAAAGACGGAAAATCCTTATTATAGGGGACTCTCAAAGCTCGGATATTTTAGGCGGAAAAAATGCGGGAATTGATACCTGTTGGTACAACCCCGCATGTCTTACTGCAAAATATTCTTCAAAATATGAAATCTCTTCCCTTAAAGAGTTAAAGGATATACTTTAGCTTCTTGTGAAACCGATTAATTTAAGCCATTTTTCAAGGCTTGTAAGCCAGTTGCCCATATGCTCGATTTTTTCGTTCATATCGCCGTTGGTTTGCGCATCGCCTGTTGAAAGACCGTGGGCACCGTAAGGATAAATGTGAAGCTCAAAGGGAACCTTGTGTGCGCTCAATGCTTCGGCATAAAGCATACTGTTCATAACGGGTACTAAACCGTCCTCTGCGGTGTGCCATATAAAGGCGGGGGGAGTGGTGTCCTTAACATTCTTATCGCAGGAAAAATACTCTGTTTCTTCGGGGGAAATATCGGTTTTTCCAACCAGATTGTGAATACTTCCCATCTCTGCGTGTGAAGGGTCGGCTGTGATTACGGGATAGCAAAGCACAGAGGCATTTACCGACTTGCTTTCGGGGAAAACCTTCCTTACTTCCTTACAGTCGAACATTGTGGAATAATGGGCGGCAAGGTGACCGCCGGCGGAAAAGCCGATGATTGCGATTTTTTCGGTGTCGCAGTTCCAAGCGTCCGCATTTTTGTATATAAGCTCCATTAACGCCGCAACCTCACGAAGCTGGGTGGGGAAACGGTGGGGGTTAACCGAATATGTGATAGTAAAAACATTGTAGCCCTGGGGCAGGAACTGCAAAGCTATAGGCTCTGCCTCCCGCTGGGAACAAAAAGCGTATGCGCCGCCCGGGCAGACTATCATACAGGGCCTTTTGTCGTTCTCGCGGCCCATTTCGGTCAAATTAAAGGGAAGATACATTTCAACTGTCGGGTCACAGTTATCCTCTCCTAAAAACGGGTAGTAATCCTTTAAATGTAAAATTTCGCATTTCATAAATATTCACCCTTCCTTTTTTCATATAGTAGCACGCTGAAACTGTGCTGTCAATAAGAATTTATTTTTCAAAAGGAGCAAAAATATATGTATCCGTTATTATTAAAACCCGCCGTAAAGGACTATCTTTGGGGCGGAACAAGACTTAAAACCGAATATAAATATGAGACCGATAAGGACATAGCTGCCGAGGCTTGGGTGCTTTCCTGTCATAAGGACGGGGCAGATACTGTAATAAACGGCGACCTTGCAGGCAAAACGCTTTCCGAGGTTATCGAGCTTTGGGGGGATAAGGCTGTCGGCAAAAAGGCGGCTGAATTTCCGTATTTCCCCCTTTTAATAAAGCTTATCGATGCTAAGGACCGTCTTTCGGTTCAGGTCCATCCCGATGATGAGTACGCCCTTAAAAACGAGGGTGAGTTCGGCAAGACCGAGATGTGGTATGTTGTTGACTGCGACGAGGGTTCCGAGCTTATTTACGGCTTTAACCATGAGGTTTCAAAGGAGGAGCTTGAACAGAGAATTAAGGATAACACTCTTCCCGAAATCTGCAACTATGTTCCAGTTCATAAGGGTGATGTTTTCTTTATATCGGCGGGCACGCTCCACGCAATAGGAGCAGGGATACTGATAGCCGAGGTTCAGCAGAACTCAAACACCACCTACCGAGTTTCGGATTACGGCAGACTGGGCGCTGACGGCAAGCCCCGTCCTTTACATATTGAAAAGGCTCTTGAGGTTACAAGCCGTACAGAGCCCCAAGTTCCTTACGGCAATGTGGGCGAAATAAGGCAGGAAAAATACGGAACGGTAAGAAAGCTTGCTTCCTGCAATTTGTTCACCGCTGAGCTCTGGGCCCTTGACGGGACAACCGAGCTTTCTTTAGGCGACAGCTTTATTTCACTTCTTGTCTTGGACGGCGAGCTTAATCTCCGGTGGAACGGCGGCAGCATTTCCGCAAAAAAAGGCGGAAGTATCTTTATCCCCGCCGATTTCGAGGTTAAAATCTCGGGCAAGGCCGAAATTTTATACAGCAGAGTATAAAAAAAGTTATCAAATTTGCGTATTTAAAAATATTTTTATTGACATATGCATAGAATTTGGGTTATAATTTAAAATCGATAGGTTATGACTTTAATTATCTCGGGACTTAATATCAGTCCAAATAACCGCAAAGTGTTTAATAAGGAGGGTTCGTAAATGAAAAGGACATATCAGCCTAAGAAGCTTCATAGAAAAAAGGAGCATGGCTTTTTAAAGAGAATGGCAACCTCTAACGGCCGCAAGGTGCTCGCACGTCGCAGAGCAAAGGGCAGAAAGCAGTTGACATACTAAAGCCACTTCAATGTGGCTTTTCCTTTTATTAAGCCTATGAATAGTATAATATGAATAGTATGATTAAACTGAAAGAGAATTACAGCTTCCGCCGTGCTTATAAAAAAGGAAAAGCTCTTGTTTCCCCTTACTTTGTTATTTATGCGGTCAAAACCCGCAGGGGAGTAAGGCTTGGCATAACAGCGGGGAAGAAGCTGGGTTGTGCGGTAAAGCGCAACCGTGCGAAGCGGGTTATCACCGCCGCATTTAGGGTTTGTTTGCCGAATATTCCCTCGGGGTACGATTTTGTAATAGTTGCAAGAACGAGGATTCTTGACATTAAAAGCACCGCCGCTGCGGCAACTATAAAGTCGCTTTTAAGGTCGGCGGGCATATGGAGCGAAATTAGGGAAGATGAGCAGGATCTTAATAAGCCTAATTAAATTTTATCAAAAAAATATCTCGCCTCGCAAGATTTCCTGTTGCCGATTTACTCCCACCTGCTCTGCTTATGCGATCGAGGCGATACAAAAAAGAGGGGCAATAGTGGGAACGGCGCTGAGTATTTGGAGAATTTTAAGGTGCAATCCGCTCTGCAAGGGCGGTTATGACCCCGTTCCCGAAAAAAGCAGGGCAAAACTCAAAAAATAAATTAAAAAATAACCGTTGCCGTACAATACGGTGCGAATGGACGGTGCATAAATGCAAACATTATTTAACATTATCAATATACCTTTAGGCTGGGTGTTGGAATTTTTAGCAGGAATTTTCGGCGGTAATTTCGCCGCATCTGTTTTTGTTTTCACCCTTTTGGCAAACTTGGCCTTTATACCGCTTACCATCAAAAGCCAGAAATCCTCTGTTCAGCAGACGAGGATTAAACCCAAGCTTGACGAGCTTAAAAAGCGCTACGGTGACGATAAGCAGAAATACAGCGCGGCTATGCAGCAGCTTTATCAAGAGGAAAATGTCTCTATGTCGGGCGGCTGTCTACCTATGATTATCCGTCTTGTGGTTATGATGAGCATTTACTGGCTCATTATGTCACCGCTTACCTACCTTCTTCATATTGATTCGGCGACAATTTCCGATGCGGCAAATCAGCTGGGCCTTGCTTCTAATGCAAGAAGCGAGCTTCAGATTATTGAGGCGGTACGCAACGGAAGCCTTAGTGTTCCCGAAATTGCGGATAAGCTTAACACCTTAAACTTCGATTTCTTCGGAATCGACTTGACCCAGACCCCGAAATTTTCCTTCGATATTTTCCATGATATTAAGCCTATCTGGGCAATGCCTATAATTGCATTTTTAGCGCAGATGCTCACAAGCGTGCTTTCTACCATGATGCAAAAGAAGATTAATCCCGATGCGCCCAATATGATGGGTATGATGCTTACAATGCCCTTAATATCGCTGTTTATCGGATTTTCTCTGCCGGGCGGCGTTACCTTCTACTGGGCATGTTCTTCCCTTATAGGCGGCCTTATTCAGCTTGCTGTTCAGCAGCTCTGCGGCCCCCACAAAATGCTCTCCAGGGAGAGACTTAAGGAATTAAATAAGGAATGTGACTTTGAGGAAACTCAAATTAAAAAAATCAGTCAGGCAAAGCTTAACGGCGAAAATGCCGAATAAGCGAAGATAAGGAGGTTATCTCTTGATTAAAGAAGCAAGAGGCTTCGGCGGCACAATAGCCGAGGCAAAGGAAAAGGCAATCGCAGAGCTTAACGCTTCCGAGGAAGCAGATATACAGTTTGAAGTAATTTCAACCCCAAAAAAGAAAACTTTAGGCCTTTTCGGCGGCCGTCAGGCGGAAGTCAGGGTATTTATTGAGCTCCCCGACGAAAAAAAGCCTAAGGCACATAAGAAATCCGCACCTAAGGCTCAAAAGAAGGAAAATAAGCCTGCGGTGCAGAAAACCGAAACCCCGAAACCCCAGAGTAAGCCCGAGGAGTCCTCAGCACAGCCGAAAAAGTATGATATACACGACGGTTACGGCGAGGCGAAGGACGCATCGGAAATTCCTGCCGATTCAAGGGCGGGCAAGGCGGTTGCGTATCTTAATACAATACTAACAGGCCTTGGCTGTACCGAGATTAAAATCAAGGTAGCCGAAAAGGAAAACGCCGCACTTATTGGGCTTGACGGCGAGGGTCTCGGCACTGTTATAGGCCATAGGGGCGAAACCCTTGATTCAATACAGTACCTTACAGGTCTTGCCGCAAATAACGGCGGCGGCTATTATAAGGTTGCAATTAATATAGGCAATTACCGTGAAAAACGGGAAGAGGCGCTTAAAAACCTTGCAAAGCGTGTATCCGCACAGGTGCTTAAAACCGGTAAAAGCCGTAGTCTTGAGCCTATGAACCCTTACGAGCGCAGAATTATTCACACAGCGGTCCAGGAAATTGACGGGGTTGTTTCAAACTCCTTTGGCGAAGGCGCTTCAAGGCGGGTTGTAATCGCAGTGGAGGGCGGAGATATTCGTCCCCCGAGAAGAGAAAACGGCAGGCGGGACGGATATTCACGCAAACGCACTCCCCAAAAACCCGCAGAGGACGCACCTGCAAGGGAGCCTAAGCGGGACAGCGATATGCCCCTTTACGGCAAAATTAACTAAATTAACGGCGAACACGGAAAGACCACAAATTCAACTTTTCGTGTTCGTTGTTTTGTAAAAATATTTCGCAAAAACCGTTTATTATATAAATACAAATTGACAAAATGCCAAAATGCGTTTATAATACTTTAGGTGTGGGTTAAACTAATAACAACAGTTAATGATTATTTTTGACGGGGAGTGCCTTATTTGGATAAATTCGTAATAAACGGCGGCAAGCCTCTTAAGGGAGAGGTCCGCATAAGCGGTGCGAAAAACGCCGCTGTTGCCATTCTTCCGGCTGTTCTGCTGTCCGACGGGCCCTGCGTAATTGAAAATCTTCCTAATATATCCGATGTTGCGACCATTCTTAAGGCAATGCAAGTATTGGGCGCACAGATAAAGCTGGTAAATAAGTCCACGGTGGAAATTGACCCAAGGCATGTCAATTCCTTTGTCGTTTCAAAGAAGATGGCGGAGGGTATGCGTGCTTCCAGCTATTTCTTGGGTGCACTGCTCGGAAGAATGAATAAGGCTAGGGTGGCGCCCCCCGGTGGCTGTAACTTCGGTGTTCGCCCTATCGACCAGCACATTAAGGGCTTTGAGGCCTTGGGCGCTAAAATGACCATAGAAAATGGCATGGTGGATGCTAAGGCAAAAAAGCTCACCGGTTGCTCTATATATCTTGACGTGGTGTCGGTAGGTGCTACAATTAATATTATGCTTGCCGCAGTTAAGGCGTCGGGTCTTACCGTAATTGAAAACGCTGCAAGAGAGCCCCACATAGTGGACCTTGCAAACTTCCTAAACTCGATGGGCGCTAACATTATGGGTGCGGGTACCGGCGTTATTAAGATTCACGGTGTCAGTTACCTTTCTGGCACATCCTACAGCATTATTCCCGACCAGATTGAGGCGGGCACCTATATGGCGGCGGTGGTGGCCGCAAGGGGTGATGTTTTAGTTACCAATGTAACACCTAAACATCTCGAATCGATTATAGCAAAGCTTGTGGAAGCGGGTGCTAAAATCACTGAGTATGATGAAGCGGTCCGTGTGCAAATGACCGGCAGACCCCATAAATGCAATGTTAAGACAATGCCGCACCCCGGCTTTCCTACCGATATGCAGCCTCAAATGGCAACCGTATTAAGCCTTGCTGACGGCACAAGTATTGTGACCGAGGGGGTTTGGGACAGCCGATTTAGATATGTTGACCAATTAACCCTTATGGGAGCCGATATTCAGGTAGATGGTAAAATGGCGGTTATAACAGGTGTCAAGGCGCTTAATGCCGCTCCTGTGCGTGCTGTCGATTTAAGGGCTGGTGCGGCCATGATAATTGCGGGACTTGCAGCTGAAGGCATTACCGAGATTGAGGAAATAGACCATATCGACCGTGGTTATGAGGATGTTGTAGAGAAATTCTCAGCTCTCGGGGCTGATATAAAAAGGGTCCCCGTTTTTGATAATACGGTCGCGCTCAAACAGGCATAAAATTATTGAATTTTGCGGGTCGGTCTTTGCCGATCCGTTTTTGTTGGGAGAAAAGAAATGTCAAGAATATGTCCGCTTTTTAGCGGTTCGACAGGCAATAGTACATATATTGCGGGGGCTAACGGCTCTTTTTTGGTTGACGCAGGCGTATCTCTGCGTTCGCTTACCGCAGCCCTTGAAAGGGCGGGAGGAGCCCTAACGGAAATTTCTGCAATATTCATCACCCACGAGCATTTCGACCATATTAAGGGCTTAAAACCTTTGCTAAATAAAACAGGACTTACGGTTGTAGCATCGGAAAAGACTCTTGAAGCGCTTATTACTGCCGACAGGCTACCCGTAGGCGCAAAGACCGAGGTTATAGAAGGGGAAACACCCTTTGAATATAACGGGACGATAATTTCCCGCTTTGAGACAAGCCATGACTGCGAGGGTTCAAGCGGATACACCTTTTTAATGCCTGACGGAAAGAAAATTTCCGTCTGCACCGATTTAGGGGTTGTCACCGAGGGCGTAAGATGTGCAATATCAGGGAGTGATGCGGTTTTAATTGAATCGAATCACGATGTGGAGATGCTGAATAAGGGACCCTATCCGCCGGAGCTTAAAATGCGTATAATGTCCGAAAAGGGGCACATTTCAAATAACGCCTGTGCCGCAGAGCTTGCGGGACTTTTAAACTCGGGTACAAAGCGTTTTATTTTAGGACATTTAAGCCAAAAAAACAACACGCCCTTGCTCGCTCTTTCTTCTGCCGAGTCGGCACTGGCTGACATTGGGGCTAAAAACGGCAGGGACTTTCTTTTAAGCGTTGCAAAGCCGACAGAAAATAGGGTGAGCGTAATATGATTAAGATAACCGTTATTGCTTTGGCTTCACTTAAGGAAAAGTATTTAAAGGATGCGGCGGCGGAGTATATTAAGCGGCTTAGCCCTTACTGCAACCTTAAGATTATAGAGCTTGACCCCGTAAGGCTGGCGGAAAATCCCTCTTGTGCCGAAATAAATTCGGCTCTTGAGCGTGAGGCGGAGCTTATTGCAAAAAAAATCCCTGCGGGGGACTATGTTGTTTCACTCTGTATTGAGGGAAAACAGCTTTCAAGCGAGGAATTTTCGGGTGTCTTAGAGGAGGAAATGAATATCGGTCGGGGTATAACCTTTATAATAGGAAGCTCCTGCGGGCTTGCCGATATTATAAAACGCCGCGCCGATTTAAGGCTTTCCTTTTCAAAAATGACCTTCCCGCATCAGCTTTTCCGTGTAATACTTCTTGAACAGATTTACCGTGCTTTTAAGATTTGTTCGGGCGGTGCTTACCATAAATAGAAAAAACATAAAAAATGCTTGACCTTAGAGGTGATATGTGCTATAATGTTATCACCTCTAAAAGGTTCTTTTTTTTTGCGTAAGAACCGGTTGGGTGATTAAAGCGCCGTAATGTGCTTTCCGTCAGGCGAATTTGCCGGCGGTACGGCGGTTTTCCTCAAACCGAGGGAGGCGTTTACTTTTACGGCGTCGTTTATTCGGCGTTAAAGTAAAAGCAAAAAATATTTCCGTAAAGCGGGAGGTGCCGTTATGAGAGTTAAAATCACACTTGCTTGCACAGAATGTAAGCAACGCAACTACAACACAATGAAAAACAAGAAGAACGATCCTGATAGGCTTGAAATGAACAAGTATTGCAGGTTCTGCAGAAAACACACCCTGCACAAAGAGACGAAGTAAGGGGGAAGTTTGGATGAAAACTGTAAACAGAATCTGCCAAGTTTTGGCGATTGTATTTGGTGTCGCATCCCTTGTACTCTTCTTCACACACTTTGCTGCCGTAACAAGCGGTGTAAACGAGGTAAACCTCGTTGGTGCACAGTTAGGCTTCGGCGGAAAGGTTACTGTAGCGGGAATAGAATATAATATGGCAAAATCCTCGGATATTCTTTTCTGCTTTATCTTAACAGTCCTTTCAGCGGTTTTCGGCGTTGTTTCCTTTAAGTCGAAAAAGCTTCGCTATGCCGCACCCTTTGTGGGAATAATTGATGCGGTTTATATGCTTGTTATCGCACTTAGCAATCCTTACAAGTTCGTTGATAAGCGTCCTCTGCCTGATGTTTCGGCTATAAACTATGCCCCATTTGTGATCATCACAGCAATTGCACTGTTCGCCTTTACTGCGGCGGCTATAGCTTATCTGCTTGTTGACGATTACATTGAGGTTAAGGCGTCAAATGGCTCAAAGCTCACTATTCCGAAGCGTATTGTGCGCTTTTTCCGTGACTACAAGAGCGAGGTTAAGAAAATCGTATGGCCCGGTTGGAAGGATGTTCTTAAGAACACTGTTATAGTGCTCATTATGTGCCTTATAATCGGCGTTTTGATTTGGCTAATTGATTTCGGTCTCGGCCGCCTGCTTGAGCTGATTTTAGGCGCTTAAGAGGTCGGAGGTAAGTCATGTCTGATACAAAAGAAGCTAAGTGGTATGTTGTTCATACCTATTCGGGATATGAAAACAAGGTGGCGAGCGATCTTGCAACTATGGTTGAAAGCCGCGGTATGCAGGATTTGATTCAGGAAATAAAAATTCCTACAGAGACCGTTACCGAGGTTAAGGAAGACAAAAAGCGTGAAGTTGAGCGCAAGATTTTCCCCGGTTATGTTCTCATTAAAATGATAGTTACCGACGACAGCTGGTATGTTGTGAGAAACATTCGCGGCTGTACGGGCTTTGTGGGACCTGCCTCTAAGCCGGTTCCCCTTACTGAAGAAGAGGTTGTCGCCTTAGGCGTTGAAAAGCACAGCGTTGAAGTCGGCTACTCTGCGGGCGATAATGTTAAAATTATCAGCGGTCCGCTTGAGGGCTATACAGGCGTGGTTAAAACGGTTGATACCGCTAATAACAGCGTTTGCGTGGCGCTTTCTATGTTCGGAAGAGAGACTCCGGTTGAGTTCGAGCTTGACCAAATCTCTTTGGACGATTAATTCATTAATACGCAGAAATGCTTATTAACACCCTGAAAACGGGCGGTTGGTCATTGGAGAGTCGAACCCGACAAGCCTGACAACCAAAATTTTTCATTGGCAGGTCGTACCGAGTTTCTGCCACCGAGTTTTTTATTCGGCGAAGCGTGAATTTGCAGGAATACTAATGTATTTTAAAAATGAACGCAAAGCCGTAAAAGGCGGTGAGCGAAACCTTATCGTGTCTGACTCTCCAATGACTACCCCGGCACGGGTTTAGTGCCACGGTGGGAGGAGCGGAATATGACCGTTCCGCCAGGCGCTCAAAAGGCGCTGTTACCACGAATAATGGAGGTGCAAATAAATGGCTCAGAAAATCACAGGTTACATCAAGCTGCAGATCCCTGCAGGTAAGGCTACACCGGCTCCCCCGGTAGGCCCTGCTCTCGGTCAGCACGGCGTCAACATCATGGCGTTCACAAAGGAGTTTAACGAGAGAACGAAGAACGATGTGGGTCTTATTATTCCGGTAGTAATTACCGTTTATGCAGACCGCTCCTTCAGCTTCATCACAAAGACTCCGCCGGCAGCCGTTCTTATTAAGAAGGCTTGCGGTATTGAGAGTGCTTCCGGCACACCTAACAAAACAAAGGTTGCCAAGATCACCAGAGAGCAAATAAAGAAAATCGCTGAAACCAAGATGCCCGACCTTAATGCAGCAAGCGTTGAGACCGCTATGAGTATGATAGCCGGTACTGCTCGCAGCATGGGCGTTGAAGTAGTCGATTAATTCTCTCTTGTGGGAGGAAAATTCCGATTTAACCACTTATTGGGAGGTAAACAATGAAACACGGTAAAAAGTATAATGACAGCGCAAAGCTTATCGAAACAGGTAAGTTTTACGATGTAGACGAGGCTGTTGCGGTAGCAGTTAAAACCGGAACCGCAAAATTTGATGAAACGGTTGAAATCCATGTTCGTCTCGGTGTTGACTCACGCCACGCTGACCAGCAGGTTAGAGGTGCGGTTGTTCTTCCGAACGGAACAGGTAAAACCGTAAGAGCCCTTGTTTTCGCTAAGGGCGACAAGGCTGACGCTGCTAAAGAGGCAGGCGCTGACTATGTTGGTGCTGAGGAGCTCGTAGCTAAGATTCAGAATGAAAACTGGCTTGATTTTGATGTTGTTATCGCAACACCTGATATGATGGGCGTTGTAGGCCGTCTCGGTAAGGTTTTAGGCCCCCGCGGTCTTATGCCGACCCCGAAGGCAGGTACTGTTACACCTGATGTTGCCAAGGCTGTTACCGAGGCTAAGGCAGGTAAGATTGAGTACCGTCTCGACAAGACCAATATCATTCACTGCCCCATTGGCAAGGTTTCTTTTGGCCCTGAAAAGCTCAAAGAAAATCTCGACGCTCTTATGGGAGCTATCGTTAAGGCTAAGCCTGCCGCAACAAAGGGACAGTATATTAAGTCCTGCGTTGTAGCTACAACTATGGGCCCCGGAATCAAGCTCAATGTTGCTAAATTCGGCGCTTAAGTTTTAAAAGCTTTTTATCCGCCGCAGCAAAATGCGGCGGATATTTTGCCCTTTAAAAAAATATCTGCATTTTTTTAAAAAAGGGTTGCATTATTCAGTGTCTTGGTGTATAATAATATAGCAAGAGAGGTAAATTTAATATCGCGGAGTGGAGCAGCTGGTAGCTCGTCGGGCTCATAACCCGAAGGTCGTTGGTTCAAGTCCAGCCTCCGCAACCAAAAACGAAAACAGTCACCGTTTGGTGGCTGTTTTCATTTTTAATTATGAAAGAAAGATTTTAATTGGCGCTTTCGGGTTATGAGCACGGCGAGCGTGGCTCGTTGGGTGACGTCGCGACCGCCGCCGGTGGCGGATGAAGGGAGCGAAAGGAAGCGTAGCGGTCGACAAGTGCGCCGCGCTCCAAGCGAGCGCAATGTCGGGCACCGCAAGAGGAGGGGGCTTTAGATTTAATTTAAATCATATTGATATATTCTCTAGCCTCCGCAACCAAAAATTCAAGCATCACATTTGTGATGCTTGAATTTTTTATTATAGAGTTTGAATTTGGATAAGTGACCGTGGGGTTATGAGCCCGAAGGGCGAATAACTTGCTTTGATACCGAGCGCGCCCTGTGGGTGATGAAGCGAGCAAAACGAAGCGCAGCGGTCGACAAGTGCGCCGCGCTCCAAGCGAGCGCAATGTCGGGTACCGCAAGAGGTCAAGCGGCAAAGCCGCGCGATATTGGTTCAAATCCGGCTCCCGATAAAAAACACTCAAGTCAAATGACTTGAGTGTTTTTTATCCATTCTGAAAGCAATGGTATATCATCAACGATATCGGCGCTATCGTTGTATCTCATCACACCTTCAGGTCTGTATCAAAAATCTTTCGCAATGATGATATACAATGCTCCGCTTTGCGGTT
>JAEIGA010012511.1_pt1 | contig 12877 bp, 10 predicted proteins | sample 9270691 | NCBI WGS metagenome assembly JAEIGA01 (sample SAMN17057246, study PRJNA624740) | gut metagenome | biome: biome; isolation source: fecal sample | host: Bos grunniens | place: China: Xizang | collected 2019 | reverse complement strand
CCTTGCTTTGACTTTTTCGGCATTTGCTTTTCTGGCCCGGATCCTCTCTGCAGTCTCTGCTTCCCTGGCAGCCCTTGCCTTATCCTCGTTATCCTTCTTTGTGCCGTCCTCCTCCGCACCTTTTTCCGGCATCCGGAAGGAAATGTCAAGGATTCCTTCCAGGTAATCTACCCGGCAGATTTCCGCGTCCCTCAGAGTATTGGGAAGAGGGATCCTCCGGTGAAAATGCTCCAGGATGATATCCAGGTCCAGGTGGAATTTATTCACCCTTATCTTTTTAACATCAGCACCGGGAAGGGGTACCGAAAGTTTATACCCTTCAGCTATCCGGGTATATGTCTCCCGTTCTTCCGCCGGAGCTAGGGCAAACAGACCGGGAATATCAAGTACATCCTGCCCCAGCTGCTCCACAGCCTCCATACCGCACACCTCCCTTGGATACCAGGGGATCCTGGTTACCGGTATGGAAGAAAATACACTTTCCAGTTCATCCAGATATTTTTTCTGGATATCCCTCCAGTGATTCATGAATTCACTCCCGGAATCTTCGGGGAGGACCCGGTTGATGAAAACCCTGTCCACCCGGTATCCGTAGAGATTCATGTACATATAGTTTCTCTTGGTCTCCTCCACCACCATTCTTTCCGGTACACAGACCAGACGGATGGTGGAGACATCCGGATCCTGTAGCAGGGACTGGAGAAGCACCAGCCGTGAATGGAGCTCTCCCACCTCATCCATAGCCGCCGAATTCGGAAGGGAAACCTTGTATTTCAGTCTGGAGACCGGTGACAGAACACGGACCATGAATTTCCCTACCGGGAAGAACTTCTCCATATACCAGGTAAGAAGTTCGGGGAGTTTCAGGAGGGAAAGGGTCTCGCCGGTGGGGGCGCAGTCCACCATGATCCTCTCGTAGGAACCATTCAGATACAGATCCCGGATCTTAAGGAGGGAGAAAAGATTTTCAAATCCCGGCAGCAGAAACTGACCGTCCTCGTCATCTTCCCGGGTCCGGTTATCTCCCATCAGCCTGGACAGGGCTCCTTTCAGATCAGGAAAATCGTGGGTCATCAGCCAGTCCGGATCAAGTTCCAGAATATCCAGGTACTCCGTGACCTTCACGATCTCCCTGCCTGCCTCCCGGCCGAACAGGTCCCCGAGATTATGTGCCATATCGGTACTGACAAGAAGTGTTTTTTTCTTTTCTCCGGCGGAACGTACGGCATGAGCCGCTGCCACACTGGTCTTTCCGACTCCGCCTTTCCCTGTAAAGATAATGATTCTTCCCATGATTTCCCCTTGTTCCGGACCTGTCCTCAAAGGATCGCATCCCTGATTTCATCTGTTTTATACGGGATAAGAGCCACATCCGGCCAACAATAACCGATGCGGCTCTTTTCATTGTATCTCTTTTTTACTGATTATACCATACACGGTTAAAAGATCCGGGTATGAATTTCATCTGTCAGCCCTGTCTGTACTGGACGCCGATCTCGCCGTGAGGATGATTCCATTCTTTCACGATCTTATTCTTTGAAAGCACACGGCAGGTACCGCACTCCAGGCAGCCGAGATAGGAAAAACTGAACTGACCGTCTTCGTATTTATAGCATTTTGCAGGACATGCCAGAACAAGCTTTCTGATCTCCGCCTCATCCTTGTAATCAAGATCCACGATAATATGGGGATTCACTTCATCTGTACGGAAAATGTCCAATGCCAGTTTATCATCTATGCTCATTTTTTTCATATCAGAACGCCTCCAGTAGAATTGTGATAAGATCAACCAGCTCTCTTGCGCTTGTTCTCTGGGCCAGCGCCTCGAGAATATCCATGATCAATCCTCTGTTCGGTTTTCCATCAACGACAAAGAGCTTTCCTGCGATCTCATCCACCAGTGCAGGAAGATCCTTGAAGATCTCTCTGCGGGTCAGAAGAGTCGGGAATCCCTTATATTCATCCAGATCCTGCATTACGAAGCTGTCCTTGAGAAGTGTCTCGTAATAGCTGAGGCTCTTGGCACTGAAATCGCCGGTCTCATTTGCTTTGAGGACTGCTTCTGCAGCCAGACGTCCGGACTCGATGGCGAAATCCATACCACGGACAGTGTAGCCCAGGTTGATACAGAATCCGGCTGCGTCACCGGTCACCAGAACTCCGTCCCTGTAGAGTTCAGGAATCATGCCCATTCCTTCCTCCGGTACCAGGTGTCCGGAGTATTCGATCACTTCGCCGCCCTCAAGATAAGGAGCTACGCTGGGGTGATCCTTGAAACGGTCAAGCATATCGGCAACCGGAACATCGGAATAACCGATATCGCTCAATGTTGCTACGATTCCGACGGAGACGGTATCTTTGTTGGTGTAGATAAATCCACCGCCAAATCCGCCAAGGGTGGGATCTCCTGCGGAAAGCCATGCGGTTCCTTCATTCTCCTTCAGACCGAAACGTTCATTGATGATCTCTTCGCTGAGTTTGATGGTTTCCTTGGCACCTACGGCTACCTGGTTCGGTTCAAGCTCCTTCTTCATCCCAAGTTCCTGGGCCAGAAGGGAGTTGACACCATCGGCAAGAATGACCACATTGGCGATCATCTCTTCGCCGTCGGATTCAATACCGATCACTTTGCCGTCTTCAACCACCATGTGGTCAACTTTGATACCCGGGATTACTTCCACACCTGCCTCGAGAGCTTTCTCGGCAAGCCATGCGTCAAAGGTGGCTCTCAGAACCGTATAGGAAGCATTTTCGGGTGCGGAGCTCAGCTTTCCGGACTGATATCCGATATCCAAAGAACCGTCCTCTGTCATCAGAGAGATCTTCTCATGTTTTACCACTCTCTCAATGGGAGCTTCTTCGGCAAAACCGGGGATGATCTTCTCAAGGCTGTGACCGTAAAGACGTCCACCTGTCATATTTTTATTCCCGCACATGTCTCCCCTTTCCATCAGGAAAACAGTGAGGCCTGCTCTGGCAAGTACAATGGCTGCAGAACATCCGGCTAATCCACCACCGACGATGATTACGTCAGCATCAGGTTCTCTCATGCTCATTTGTATCCTCCTTGTTATGTTACAATAAATATCTTTACATCCAAGATTTATGATAAGAATTACTTCTGTCCCCAGATAAGGTTACATGCACCGAACATCCTTGTTTTGGACCGGATCTTTCTGATCCCCGACCGGACAAGGAGTATTCTCAGTTCCTCCGGACGAAGGAAATGTTTTGTGGACCGGTAGAGCCACCGGTATTCCTCCAGGTGTTTTATCCCACCCCCCAGAAGGGGCATGACAAAACGAAAATAGAGGGTATAGAATGGTCTGATCAGTACATTTTCGGGAACAAATGAATCCAGACAATAAATGTATCCTCCGGGTTTCGTCACACGTCTCATCTCGTGCAGCACCCGTTTATAATCCGATGTGTTTCTCAGTCCGAAAGAAATGCATACCCCGTCGAACCGGTCATCTTCGAAGGGAAGCTCCAGGGCGTTCCCTCTGCGAAAATGTACATTCTTTCGTTTATTTCCTGCCTTTGCGATCCGGAGCATTGCGGGGGAGAAATCCAGTCCCGTCACATTGAGATCGGGACGGACTTTGGCGATACCCTGACTGATATCCCCTGTCCCGCAGCATACATCCAGTACATTTCCCCGGAATGGGGTCCGCTTTTCAAGCTGACGGATCAGCATCTTCTTCCAGCTTCCCTGAAGTCCGAAACTGATTCGACGGTTAGCCCGGTCATAGCCTTTGGAAATCTTCTGAAAAACACGGTAGACATATTGTTCTTTCAACGACTCATCCATGCAGATTCTCCAGGATCAGCCCGATGAGCAGGCTGACGATATAAATTCCGTTGATCAGCAGGTTACAGAGGATGATCCCCTTCATCTGCATGATCCTCCCTTCAGGTTTCAGGCCTAGTTTCAGCTGCCTTACGATCACTCTCCCGGCTGCTGCCAGCAGAAGGACGGCAACCAGGCCTCTCTTTCCCGTCAGGATGACAGGGAAAAGAATGACAAGAATGACCCAGCAGACCAGGAACAGCCGGTAGAGAAACAGGGTACGTTCTCTTCCCAGACAGACAGGCAGTGTTTTTCTCCCCGCCGCTATATCTTTCTCGATATCACACCCGTTGTTGCTCATCATGATCAGTCCGATCCCAAGGATCAAAGGGATGCTGTACAGAAAGATATCCGGATGAAGTCTGCCGTCCGCACAGGCGGCGATCCCCAATGGGATCAGGCCTCCCATGACCGTCCCGGAGATGACCTCCCCAAGGGGGAGGTAGGACAGGGGAACAGGTCCTCCCGAATAGAAGAAGATGCATAAAGCTCCCGCTATCCCGATCAGAACAGGCAGCCAGCCGGTATGGAAACTGCAGATCAGACCCAGGACCGCTCCAAGAACCAGGAATAATATCCCGAGGTTCCTGGCGCTTTTGGGATCCACATGTCCGTAGACCAGAACGGCATCGCTCTCCTCAACATTGTCATCCTTGCTGTCCGTCCCCTTCACAAAATCATAATAATCGTTGAGGGCGTTAACGGCACTCTGGAAAAACGCGCATGCTGCCGTAAGCAGGACAGCCTTCCACAGAGGGAGGGGAATACGGGTCAGCCTGCAGTAGACAGCCCCGAACACTGCAGGGCACAAAGAGGCTGCCCAGGTGTGGGGTGCGGCAAGCTGTACCGCCTGTTTTAATGTAAGAGGACGGTAATCTTTCGAATCAGAATTCATCAAATCTATCCAACATCTTTCTGATCGTCCCGGCAGCTTTTATCTGCCTTTGACGAAACTCTCCTGCCGTTTCCGGTCCGATATCTTCCCCGGAACCGTTCCCGGTCAGCGCATCCAGAATCTCTCTGCAGGTGGAAGTATATCCACGGATCATCTCCATTGTGGCTTCTATGCCTCCCCCCTGCACGACTGTCTGCTCCATAAGCCTGATCTCATCCTGATCCAGGCGTCTTACTGCATTTTCTTTCATTAACCGGATGATGGTTTCTCCTGCCTCCGGACTGTCCGCAGCCAGAAGGACAGGCATAGTGTATATTCCGTCAAAAAAGTCTTTGTGGGTCTCTTTTCCGGCATGATCCTTATCGGAATTGAAATCCAGCAGATCATCACGCAGCTGAAAGATCATTCCGACAGTCTCACCCAGTTTTCCGAGAGACTCCGTCACATCGTCATCACAGCCGGATTCCATGGCGCCGATGACACAGGCCGCTTTAAAAAGAGCTGCTGTCTTCCCCCTGATATTCCGGAGATACTGCTCTTTTGTCACCTTTTCGTCATAACGGTACATTGCCTGACCGATCTCTCCGACACACATTTTTTCCACGGTTTCGGAAAGGATCATCGCGGCATAATTCAGACCCTCCTTAGCCTGCCGGTAATGGACCCTTGAAATCAGGAAATCTCCGGCATAGACTGCGGCATCCTTCCCGTATTTTTTCTGGATGGAAGGAAGTCCTCTGCGGAAGGGGGCTTCATCGACGATATCATCATGGATCAGGGATGCCATATGGGTCATCTCAACCATGGCCGCCAATTTACAGATATTCTCGGATCTCTCCGGACATTCAGGTCCGAAAGCGCTGCATAAAACCAGCAGCCTGGGACGGACCATCTTGCCTGATGAGCCGATCACATCTTCCAGCACCGCTCCTGTCTTTGTTCCCTTCAGTGAATTCGCCGTAAATTTTCTCAGATAATACTTTACCCGTTCCATGGCGTCATCCAGTGAGACAGGCCGGATATTCTTCTGCTCAGACATAGTTATCTCCCAGGTATGTTTTTATGTTTCTCAGATCAGTCCGCGTTTTTCCGCAAGGATCTCGGCGGTATGTTTAACCTTGATATCATCGATACCGCGGGCATCGAGTCCTCCTTTGATCTGCAGCATACATCCCGGGCAGTCCATGACCACCACATCCGGATTGACTTCTTTGATATGTTCGATCTTCTTCTCCAGGATCGGAGCGGAGATCTCAGGATAAAGAACACTGTAGGAACCACCGAATCCGCAGCAGTTATCGTGTTCTTCCATCTCTACAAACTCAACGCCTTTTGTATGCTTAAGCAGTTCACGCTGTTCCTGTGTCACTCTCATGCTTCTGCACAGATGGCAGCTGTCATGATAGGTAACCTTTACATCCTTACCGTCTCCTTCATCCTTGCATCCGCCCAGATCATAGAAGAGTTTGCAGAAATCGAAGGATTTGGATGCCAGCTCTTCTGCTCTCTTACGCATCTCAGTACCCTCTTCGAAGAAGGTGGGATACTGGCGCAGCTGATGTGTACAGGAAGGACATGCGGATACCACATAATCATAATCCTCTGCGTGCAGTGCCTTGATATTGAGTTCAGCCTCTTTTCTCGCGTTCTCCGTGTCACCCATATTGGAAGCGGGACAGCCGCAGCATGCCTGATCCATAGGCATATCCACCAGGTATCCGATGGAGTTGAGGTCAAGCACAACATCCCTTGCCAGGTCAGTGTAGACGAAATCAAGCAGACATCCGGCAAAGATGGCAATCTTGCCCTTGGGTTCTTCCACATTCTGTCTGATGGTCGGGAAGATATCCCGGAAAGGAACCTGAGCGATATTGGGGAAGCTTCTGCCTTCCGTCAGTCCTGAGAGGAACATGGGCAGATGCCTGATCATAGGCGCTCCCTTGGTAAAAGGTGCCTGAGCGACAGCTGCTATCCTCATCATGGAATGGAAAAGCTTACGGTCTGAAACGGCATCCAGAGCAAATTTCTTGATGGCACTGGGATTCTCTGCCGCATCCTTCTCACGGATCTTCATGATCATTTCCGGAATCTGAAGGCCGCCGCCGCAGACTTCCTTACATCTTCCGCACTGCAGACAGATATTCTGGATCTGGCTGGATCTTTCCTCATCAACAAGGAAATGGCTCAGCAGGGTTCCGATTCCGCCCGTATATACCTTGGAACCGTAAACATGTCCGCCTACGAGGGAGAAGGCAGGACACACATCCAGACAGGCTCCGCAGCGGATACAGTCAAAGATCTGTCTGAAATCAGGTTCAGCCAGGATCTCCCGACGTCCCGGATCATCCAGGATCACTGCATAGAACTCTTTCTTTTCTTTGGTATCATTTTCTTTATCTGTTACAACCTCACAGGCTCCCGTGTACATGGAAATGTAGGACGTGATCCTCTGGGCAGTACCGTTACGCGGAAGTGCCTTGAATATCCAGCGGGCATCCGATACGGATTTCACGAATTTCTCGATTCCGAAGATATAGAGATGGATTTTCGGAAGAGTACCTACCATACGTCCGTTTCCTTCGTTGGTCATGGTAAATACGGTACCGGTTTCGGCAACAGCTACGTTCGCTCCGGAAACACCCATATCCGCGTGGGTGAATCTCTCACGCATCACTCTTCTTGCGGTCTTTACTTCCTCGGAGATAATAGGTTCATTCTTTACTTTTGTATAGTCCGTAAACAGGTCTGCAACCTCTTCCTTATTAAGGTGGAGAGCAGGCATTACCATATGTACGGGTGTATTCCCTTCCAGAGCAATGATAAATTCTCCCAGGTCAGTTTCCTGTACAAGGACTCCGTCCTCAGTGAGAACCTTATTAAAATGAAGTTCTTCAGAAGCCATGGATTTGGATTTTACGATGCTCTTAACTTCCTTCTCCTTCACAAGGTTCCGGATGAATTCCATGCCTTCTTCAGTGGATTTGGCCACGAAAACATGTCCGCCCCTGGCCTCACAGTTTGCCTTGAACTGGTCGATCATCTCATCGACATGATCGGCAGCATAGTTTTTTACCTCTTTGATCTTGTCACGTGTAGCCTCGAAATCAACACCTGCATAAGCTTTCTCCCTTCTGGCGGGATAAGTTTTACAGAATGTACCAAGTGTTCTTGCAAGAGTGGTGTTATCCAATGCAGCACGTATTTCTTGTTTTAATGCGTCACTCGACATGATAGATCCTCCTTCCTCTTAATCACACATCATCCACGACTACTGCGGTCAGCTTGATCGGTCCGTGTACGCCTACGGTGCTCACGCATTCGATATCGGCAGTGCGGCTCGGTCCGGTGATAAATCCGACAAATCCGGGCATTTCGGGAAGTTCTGCAAGGACATCAAACATGTCATCATATTCATTCAGAATGGTAGATCCCTTTACGATTCCGATATAGTATTCAGACATGGTTGCTACGGTCCGTTCATCGATGACATCTCTCCCCTGTACCATGGTACCAAGGTCAGCGATGGCATACTGGTTCTCGGATACACCGCCTTTAACCGTCTCCCCGTGGAGCCTGATATGGTCAGTATAAACGTCCATTCCGGCTTCCTTCAGAGCTTCAGCTACCCCCGCTTCTGTAAGCAGCGGTGTTTCAGCTATACATGCATCATGTATATCTGCTTCTTTAAACACATCTGCAACCGTCTTTCCAAGGTTCTCTTTGGAACAGCGGACACAGGTTCCGTTCACCGCTTCCAAATTTGTCTTGAATCTTTCATACAATGCATCAGTAAATTGGTTCATGTTTCGCTCCTTTCCGGCAATACATAATTACCTTTATACAAAATATTGTATTATATTCAGGATAATTGCGTCAACAATTTATTGAACTTAATATCACTATTTGCAGAAAATTCCATCAAAATACTGAATAAAATTGGCTTATCTCAACAAAAAAATGCATTTATCCATAATATTACCAGCAGAACTTTATGATATTCTTTATATAGAAATATGATAATTTGAAATACTGGTTTTTAGAAAGAGGTAAGCAATGGATATTCATCAGTTAGACGCCAACCCCACCGGATCGGCTGAAGGAACGAAGAGTGTACTCCGTGAAGCCATGGAGTCCATAAAGATTGAAGTGAAATTAAAAGGAGATCTTTCCCTGGACGATTCGGATCCGGGGCTGATCATGATCTGGAGTAAAGCGGAAGATGTCACCAACTCTGACGTGATCGTATGCTGGAAAGTAACCGATCCGGATGCCGGGGAGATGAAGGACATGGTTTCCCACTGGGACCAGTTTATCGTTCTCTCACCGGCTGGAAAAGTCCTGGGAACAGCGAGGGAATATTTTCTGACCAAGTGATCATATTACCGTAAAAAAGACCTGCCTATCGTAAAGGCAGGTCTTTCCATATTATTAACAATTGTTTTTCGAGATGATTATTTAAGGTTATTTAAGAGAGAGGTAATACTCTTTTACCTTTTCGGCCATAAGTTTTCTTCTTTCAAGAAGGAATGCTTCCACATCCTTTTCTCCCACGGTAAAGAGAGTGGGGGGAACGGCGTTCTCCTTCAGGGTTTCCCTGATGACGTCTTCCGATACTTTCTCTTTCAGCTGATCTTCATAGGCAGAAGGAGCATTTTTGCGGACGATCGCTTTGATCTCCTTGGGGATGTAGGTGATATTGGCAACCTGGCCGTAGGTTTCCCTGGTTCTGAATCCGCATTTTTCCAGATAGGCCTTGGGAAGAAGCTGATAGGAGTCAGCCTTCCCTGCATACAGTTCCTCGATGGTCACATCCTCACTGAAGATGGCACGGGCACCCGACGCACACTGGGCAGCAAGATAAGCAAGATAAGGTGCTGTCCGCATGGTGGTTACCGCATATTTGTCCGGAAGAATGGCCTCGAAGAATTCCCCGGTAAGACGGAGGTCTTCGATCGAATCCAGATAGGAGGAGAATCCTTCCTGGTCGATGACCGCACAGTCTCTGACCACGGTATTTTCCGATGATGTCTGATAATGTCCTGTGATCAGAACCATGGTCAGCCAGCGGATGATCATCTTATCCCTCTTCTCACCGGTGATTCCCTGCATGGTCATCTTGAGGTACATGGCATAACAGTAATTCATCACAGACTGGGAATAGAGAAGCCTGTCACAGCTGTACCCGTATTTTTTAAGTGCATCCTGGAATGCCTGGAAATTCTCTTCCGCTACAAAGGCCTTCACACCTTCTCCCAGACGGCGGAAGGATTCCTTGGTCAGCTTTCTGGAGCTTTCACCGCGGCGGGAGATCCTTCCCGACAGCAGATGGACGAGGTCACCTACCCTGTTCTTGCCGAAGCAGGCGATCATCACGACTTTAAGCATATCCGCGTAGGAGGGAACATAGAGAACATCCTTTGCATCTCCTGCCCATCTTATGGCCTTCCCGTATTCCGTGGAGAGGAATTCCTTCTCACTCTTTTTCAGGATGGAAAGGAAAGAAGGCTCCTTGAGGAGATGACAGAAATGGTCGATGCAGTTGCGGATAAGATCTCCGTCATACTGCTCGTTCACCGAGATCTTGGACATGACAAAGTCTTCCTGATTCAGAGGCTTGCCCTGAAGGTTGATACGGATGAAGATCTCCGAGACCACATCAATATCCAGGAGGAAGGACAGTTCGATGATACCTACCTGATGTTTCAGGATACCTTTAAGGCGGTCAATGTTCTCCTCCAGTTTCGACAGGTCTTTCCCCGGGTTAAGATTCCGGTATTCCTGTTCAAATTTACGGTAGGAGAAGTCATTTTTAAACAGGACGGAGATATCCTTGATCCATTCCGGATCATCCGCCAGGGATTCATCGTACACAACAAAATGTTCTTCCCCTTCTTCCATAACGGGGTTGAAGGCGATCTGGATCCTGCGGTACCGGTAATCATCATCAAGGATTTCTTTGCCCAGGATGGCGGCCATGAGGGATGTGACACGCTGCTGACCGTCGATGAGGATCTTCTTTGTACCTCCTCTGCCGAAATCCCGGACCCTGACCTTGGAATTCTGCCAGATGATCAGGTAGCCGATGGGATATCCTTCATATAAGGAATCGATCAGGGCACAGACCTCTTTACCTTTCCAGACAAAAGGACGCTGGATCTCGGGAATGGCGATCTGGTCATCCTGAACATACTTTAAGATATTGCTGATTGAATAGTGTGTGATCTTATAATTATCCATGTCTTCCTCCGCTGATACAGATTACTGTCTCATTTTCTTCAGTTCATCAAACACAACATCATTTAATACTTTAATATAGGTTCCCTTCATGCCGGATGACCGGGATTCGATCACTCCCGCACTCTCAAACTTCCGAAGGGCATTGACGATGACGGATCTGGTGATCCCAACCCGGTCAGCGATCTTGCTGGCTACCAGGATTCCTTCCTCCCCGTCAAGTTCTTCGAAAATATGCTGGATGGCTTCCAGCTCGGAGAAGGATAAGGTTGAGATTGCCGATTTCACAATGGATACCTTACGATTCTCCTCCGCGTTTTCTTCATTTACAGCCCGCATCATCTCAAGACCCACCACCGTTGTGCCGTACTCCACAAGGATGATATCGTCTATCTCATACTGGCGCTCCTTACGATACATGAATACGGTTCCGAGTCTCTCTCCCGCGATATCGATGGGATTGATGATAGCTTCATAGCTGTTGGAATCCTGAAATTCAAATCCCAGGGTTTCCAGGTTGACATTTTCCTTGGTGGACAGGACACCGAGCAGCCTTTCATTCAGCATGGGGTCAATGTATTCCCTGACCTCATTGGTGATCAGATGGTCGATGGCTTCGATGTCCGACCGGTTTTTGATTCCCAGTACTTTTCCTTTTCTGCTGATCACAAGAACATTCGATACAAGGATGTCACTGAGTACATCACAGATGTCATTGAAGACAACCTTGTGGGAGTTATTATTGTGCAGCAGTTTGTTGATCTTTCTAGTTTTATCAAGCAGTTGGACACTCATTTCATGCCTCCATATTGTTTTAAAAAAACACACAATTTCCTTTATACTGATTTTATCATATTAAATAATCCTATTCAACAATACATTCTGAATTGTTTAGACTTTTGTGAATATATTATATTAATTGCAACAATTCAAGGGTGCAACTTGGCAATTTATCAAATTACTCAAAAAAACATAGAAAAAGCTGCGATTAAAAGAGAACAGGATTACAGTTTTCTCTTAATCGCAGCAATTCTCATGCTGTAATATCTGTTATTTCATCTCGTCCTTATCCTGGACAAATCCGCAGGCAGGATCCGCACATACAAGTTTCTTTCCCTTCTCTACCATGTAGCCTCCGCACTCTTTGCAGGGGATGGGGGAAACTTTCTGCCAGCTCATGAAGTCACAGGTGGGATTGTCAATACATCCGTAGTACTTTCGACCCTTTTTCGTCTTCTTAAGGACGATATCCTTACCGCATTTGGGACACTTGACCCCGATCTTCTCAAAGTAAGGCATGGTATTGCGGCATTCCGGGAAGCCCGGACAGGCCAGGAATTTTCCGTGGGGGCCATATTTGATCACCATGTTTCTTCCGCATTCCGAGCAGATCTCATCACTGACTTCATCCTGGATCTTTACCTTCTGAAGCTGGTCCTCGGCATTTTTTACCGCTTCCTCCAGATCAGGATAAAAATTCTCCACGATCGTCTTCCACTTTACCTTTCCTTCTTCCACCCCGTCGAGCAGGGATTCCATGCTGGCGGTAAAGTTTACATTTACTATGGAAGGGAAGGCTTCCATCATCATCTCGTTTACCGCCTCGCCAAGCTCGGTCATGTAAAGATTCTTCTTCTCCTTGGTGATGTATCTTCTTCCCAGGAGCACTGTGATCGTCGGAGCGTAAGTAGAAGGTCTTCCGATACCAAGCTCCTCAAGAGTTTTTACCAGGGAGGCTTCGGTATAATGGGCGGGCGGCTGGGTAAAATGCTGTTCAGGCTTCAGCCCGGACAAAGTGAGGACGGAATCCTTGCTGATCTTCTTCACCAGAGGATTGCTCCTGGACTTGCTGTCATCACAATGATAGACCGCCAGGAAACCATCAAACTGCAGATGGG
>JAEIGA010012510.1_pt1 | contig 12877 bp, 8 predicted proteins | sample 9270691 | NCBI WGS metagenome assembly JAEIGA01 (sample SAMN17057246, study PRJNA624740) | gut metagenome | biome: biome; isolation source: fecal sample | host: Bos grunniens | place: China: Xizang | collected 2019 | reverse complement strand
TTTATTCTTCGAGATAATAACGCCTATTCTTGCTCCACATGCAGAATATCTTTTACTTACAGAGTCTAACAAGATAACGTGTTGAGATAAATCTTCCATTTCCATAACAGAGAAGTGTTGTTTTCCGTCATAGCAGAATTCTCTGTACACTTCGTCTGCAAATAAGTAAAGATTATGTTTTTTTGCTATCTCTCCTAACAATAACAACTCTTCTTTTGAATATAAATAACCTGTTGGGTTATTTGGATTGCAAATCATGATTGCTTTTGTCTTAGGAGTGATTACTTTTTCAAACTCTTCTATTGATGGTAAAGCAAATCCTTCTTTTATTGTTGAAGGTACAGTTTTGATAACTGCATCTGAAAGGATTGCAAATGAATTATAGTTTGTGTAATAAGGTTCTGGAATTAACACCTCATCACCTGGATTGCAACAAATAGTGAATGCAAATTGCAATGCTTCGCTACCTCCTGCTGTAATTATGATTTCATCAGGTGTTATATTGATATTGTGTTTAGCATAGTATTCACAAAGTTTTTTTCTATAAGACATATTTCCTGCAGAGTGAGTATAAGCAACTATATCTCTTGGAGCATTTTTCAAAGCATCCAAAGCACCTGGTGCAGTTTCTATATCAGGTTGTCCTATGTTTAAGTGGTGAATTTTTATACCTCTTTCCTTTGCAGCATCTGCGTATGGAACTAATTTTCTAATAGCAGAAGCAGGTAATATTTGTCCTTTTCTTGATATTTCTAACATAATTATATTTTGTTTATTTAACTACTTTACCTTTTATTTGAAGTCTAACTCTTGCAGTCTTTGCATTAGATTCAACAGTTATAGATTTGTTGATAGGTCCTACACTACTTGTGTTGTATTTCACAGTAATTGTTGCAGATTGTCCTGGCATCAATGGTTCTTTGCTCCATTTTGGAACAGTACATCCGCAAGATGAACGAACTTTTGACAACACCAAAGGAACTGAACCTGTGTTTGTGTATTTAAATTCGCAAACACCATTTCCATTTTGTTTTACTTCACCGTAATCATGCTCCAATTTATCGAAAGTAATCTCAGCTTGAGAAGTAACTTCTGTAGGAGTTTGATCCTTTGTTTGTTGTGCATTAGCACCTAACATTAAAGCGAATACAAAAATCGCTGATAAAAGAAATCTTTTCATTGTTTTATTATTTTAAAATTATTATTCCTCATAAGTTGTAACCACATTACCCGTCAGCATCAAAAGAATTCTCTCTTGTTGTCTGTCATTAGTATTAACGACAATACTACGCTTTATAGTACCTATGATATTAGTATTATATTTCACAACTATTTCAGAAGACTGCTCAGGAAGAATAGGATCCTTTGTCCATTCCACCAAAGTACATCCACAAGAAACTTTTATATCCTCTATGATAAGAGGCGATTCTCCCCTATTTGTTAAGGTAAACACAGCCTCCGTTTCCTTACCCTGCAAAACATTACCAAAATCGTAAGACACCATATCAAATTCTGCGATAGGGTCATTACTTCTCCTTGTTTGAGAATTAGCAGTTTCGCAAAACAAGCAAACTACCACTACAATAACTAATCTTAATATTATCTTTGAAAATTTCATTCGCACAAATATAATAGGCAAAGTTACAACAATAATTTGTAATACAAAACAAAAAAATTCATTTTCAAACATAGGATTTTCAGAAAACATAGAAAATATGTATGATATATATGGATGCAAAATTAAAATTAAGAAATAATTTTTTAATCCTTAGGAATAATTTTTTAAGTCTAAGGAATATTTTGCTAATCTTTAGACTTATTTTATCCAATCAAAAAAACTTGATAATTTGTCATAAAAACTTAACATTTTATCAAGTAAACCTTGACGATTTATCAAGTGAAACTTGACGTTTTATCATAGAATATATAATAATAAGGAAGATAACAAGAAAAAAAATTAAAAATAAAAAAAAGAAAGCATACGCTTATATTTTTTAAAACAGACTTCTTTCTTTATGTTTTAAACCTCCCAAAAAATAAGGCACCGCACCTTAAAAATAAAACAAGAGTTAGCGAACACAAAAGTCCGATTTTTTTTTAGATTTTCGGGCTTTGTCTATTGTTTTTTTGTATCTTTGCCAATTACTTATTATTTTAGTATGAAAAAGATATTGGTCATTTACACCGGTGGCACTATCGGTATGGTAAAGGATAAAAAGACTGGGGCTTTGTATCCTTTTGATATGAAGAAGATTTACGAGGCGTTGCCTGTTTTAAAGGAATTGGATTGTGTGATTGACACTATTCAGTTTAATCCTATTATTGATTCTTCTGACATGCGTTCTGATGTGTGGATTAGATTGGCAGATTTGATTAAATCTCAGTATGAAGGATATGACGGCTTTGTTGTTTTACACGGTACTGACACTATGAGTTATACTGCTTCGGCTTTGAGTTTCCTTTTAGAGAATTTGTCTAAGCCTGTCATAATTACCGGTAGTCAATTACCTTTGGGAATGATTAGAACTGACGGAAGAGAAAATATTATTTCGGCTGTGGAAATTGCAGCTAATGATGATGTGAATATTCCTGAGGTTTGTATTTTCTTTGAAAACAAATTGTTTAGAGGAAACAGGACTACAAAAATAAATGCTGAGCATTTCGAAGCATTTTATTCGGGAAATTACCCTTCTTTGGCAAAAGTGGGTATCAATATTAGCTATAAGGAACATTTAATTCACAAAAGTGATGACAAGGCGTTGAAGGTGTATGATAAGATGTGTGAAGATGTTGCTATTATTAAGGTTCATCCTTCTTTACAAAAAGAACATTTAGAAGTTTTCTTATCAATGCCTTCTTTAAAAGGTGTTATATTGGAGACTTATGGTAGCGGAAATGCTCCAACAAGCAAATGGTTTATAGATTCTATTAAAAAAGCTATAGACAATGGCGTTTATGTTTTGAACGTTACGCAATGTAAGGCTGGTTCTGTCGTAATGGGACATTACGAGGCTTCGACTGCTTTGTTGGAAATGGGGGTAATTTCTGGCGGGGACATAACTACCGAAGCAGCTCTTGCTAAAATGATGTTTGTATTGGGCAATTATCAAGAAGATAGCGAAATTAAACAAATGTTAAAGTCTAATTTAAGGGGAGAAATCTCTGCTTAGTGAAAATGACTATGGATTTTGTAAAGATATTTGATAGGTTCAAATCTTTGAATGTTCTCATCATAGGCGACGTTATGATAGATGCTTATTGGTGGGGCGGAGTTAATAGAATTTCTCCCGAAGCTCCTGTGCCTGTTTGTGCTGTTCATAAAAAGGAAAACAGATTGGGTGGAGCAGCTAACGTTGCTCTTAATATAGTTGCGATGGGTGCTAATCCTATTCTTTGTTCGGTGGTGGGAAATGACGTACAGGGACACGAACTTTGCAGACTGATGCAATCGCAAGAAATGGATACTGACGGAATCGTGTTTTCTGATTTACGCCCTACGACAGTTAAAACTCGTATCATAGGAAATAAAACTCAAATGCTTAGAATTGACGAGGAAACTGACGCTAACATTTCAACAGAAGAGGAGACTGTATTTTTTGAAAAGATTAAACAAATTATCAATACTAAGAAAATAAATGCTATAATCTTTCAAGATTATGATAAGGGTGTGCTTACAGAAAATATTATTTCACAAACTATTGATTTAGCTAAGAAGCATAATATTCCTACTACGGTTGATCCTAAAAAAAGAAACTTTACTGCTTACAGAAATGTCGATTTGTTTAAGCCAAATTTAAAGGAATTGAAAGAAGGTTTAAAGATTGATTTTGAAGATGCCGATAAGGATATTCTTGTTGAGGCTGCTTTGTTATTGCATCATAAACAAAAAATAGATAAAGTGTTTATCACTCTCAGCGAAAGGGGTGTTTTTATGATGGATTTCGTAGAAAAGGAAGCAAAGGTAACAATGTTGCCTGCTTGTTTAAGAAAGATTGCTGATGTTTCAGGAGCTGGCGATACTGTTATTAGTCTTGCGAGTCTTTGTTTGGCACTTCATTTAGATAGTGAAACGATTGCTACTATTAGTAACTTTGCTGGCGGTCTTGTTTGCGAGAGTGTGGGAGTTGTTCCTATTGATAAGAATAAATTATTGGTTGAATTATTAAGAAAAGAGTAAATCTGTATGAGAAAGATATTGTTTTTAGTGGTTGCAATGGTGTGTTTAATGGGTAAAGCCTTTTCTCAATCGGCTCCTCCTAATATGCCTCATTACGATGGTAAGATTGCTCATTTCGGAATTTCTTTTGGATACAATCAATTTTACTCTAATATGATTGAAAAGGAATTTCGTCCTTTTCAAGATACGATTATGGGGTTTGACTCTGACAGAAATAGCGGATTTCAGTTAATGTTTGTTACCGATTTACGTTTATCAAGTTTTCTTAATTTGAGATTTACTCCTGGGGTAACGTTTGGCGATAGAAGATTAAACTTTTACGAATATAGTAACGGCGAATTTCTTACTAAAAGCACGTCGCTAGAGGCTATCTATGTGGAAATGCCTTTGGAGTTTAAGATTCGTTCTAAACGTTGGAACAATATGAGGCCTTATCTTATTGCTGGGGGAAAATATACTTATGACTTAGGGTCTATAAAGCGTAAGAAGGCTAATCCAGATGAAATAATGCTGAAAATAGATAACTCAGAATTTTTCTACACTTTGGGTGCGGGTTTTGATTTTTATTTGCCTTATTTTAAGTTTGGCATAGAATTGAAAACCTCTTACGGACTTACAAATATTCTAATCCCTGAACATCATTCTATGTATTCGGATGTATTGGATAAAATAAGAACTCAGGTATTTTATATTAACCTTACTTTTGAATAGTCGGTGGAAAAAATAATAGAAACATCTTGTCCTTGTAATATTTTCTTTGTTGAAGAAGAGTTTAGAAAGTATCTGTCTTCTTCTTGTGGCATTAAACCACAAGACTTACACTATAAGGTTATCAGAAAGAGTATAGATGCAAGGAAACGTCCTGTTTTTAGATTAAAAATGTTGATTAGCGATAGTCCTATTCCTAAAACTAAAATTGAACGTAAATATCAAGATGTTAGTAATGCAGAGAGAGTTATTGTTGTTGGAGCTGGACCTTGCGGATTGTTTGCTGCACTAAAATTGATTGAAGAAGGATTTAAGCCTATCATTATAGAAAGAGGCAAACCTGTAAGTGAAAGAAAACGAGATATTGCTCTTATTGCGCGCAATCAAGAGTTGAACGAAGAATCTAATTGGTGCTTTGGAGAAGGTGGCGCAGGGACTTTTTCTGATGGGAAATTATTTACTCGTTCTACAAAAAAGGGTAATATAAATGACGTTTTAGAAACATTCGTTTTCCATGGTGCTGACGAGAATATTTTGATTGAATCTCACCCTCACATAGGAACAGATAAGCTTTCTCGAATTATCAAAAATATGCGTAAGACTATTATTGATAATGGCGGAGAATATTTTTTTAATACTAAGGTTTGTGATTTTATAATTAAGAATAATAAAATCCATGGCGTAAAAACTTCGACTCAATCTACGATAGAAGGCAAGGCTGTTATACTTGCAACTGGTCATTCTGCAAGGGATATTTATCAGTTATTTGCAAAAAATAATTGGGCAATAGAAGCTAAGCCTTTTGCTATGGGTGTAAGAGTGGAACATAGACAAGAATTGATAAATGCTTCACAATATAACGATAAAACTATTGCAAATTTATTGCCTTCTGCGTCTTACTCGTTAGTACACAATGTAAAAGATAGAGGAGTCTTTTCTTTTTGTATGTGCCCCGGAGGAATGATAATACCAGCCTCAACAGAAAAAAATTCTCTTGTAGTAAATGGTATGAGTTCTTCTAATAGAGGTTCTGCTTTTGCAAATAGCGGAATTGTAGTAAGCGTTACTCCACAAGATGTTAAAGAATACAGCAAGCATCCTGCTCTTTCTTTAATGAAATTTCAAGAGGAGTGTGAACAAAAGATGTATATACAAAATCAAATTGCGCCTGCTCAAAGAATAAGTGATTTTATTAGAAATAAATCTTCGCATAATATTGGTGCAACATCTTATCCAAGTGGATTGTATGCTTGCAATATGAATGATTATTTACCTAAATTTGTTACTGAAACTTTAAGGGAAGGTTTTAAAGTGTTTGATAGACGCATCAAAGGTTTTATTAGTAATCAAGCGACAATGATAGGATTAGAATCTCGCACCTCATCACCTGTTAGAATATTGAGAGATAAAGATAGTCTGCAACATCCTCAAATTGCAATGCTTTTCCCTTGTGGAGAGGGGGCTGGATATGCTGGCGGAATTACTTCTTCTGCTATCGACGGCATAAATGCAGCAGAAAAAATCGCACAATTATTAAAATAATCTCCCCTTAAACGCCTATTATTCTGCAAAAAGCAGTATTTTTGCACCTTTGTTTTTCGAAAAAATTAACAAATCAAATTATAAATTTATAAGTAAAAATGAAGAAAAGATTTCTCTTAGTGATTATGGCACTATGTGTTGCCATAGGGCTTAAAGCTCAAGAAGCATCTTTGAGAGACACTGTGGCATATCCTAATACGAATCAATCATTAGCATTGATTAACACAGTGTATAACTATGCTTACTCTCAAAGTATTTACCTTTCTTCAGAGGTATCACAAGGTATTCTTTCAAACATTGGATGGTATTTGTCAGAAAACAACGCTGGCACACGTATTATTCATATTGAAATACTTATTGGCGAGACTTCTGAATCGGCTTTTTCAAGCCAAACATTCTTACCAACTGCGAATTTAACAAGTGTTTATTCCGGTCCTTTGATATTAGAAGGAACAGGATGGCATAGTGTAGATTTTCAAATTCCTTATGTCTATACAGGCGTAAACAACCTTGTTGTTGCAGTAAAATCTACAATGGGAAGTTGGTTCAATGGAATTGCTTGGGGAATGGGCGGAGCATTAAATACGCCTGCAATACGTACTTTATATGCAGGAAGAGATTCAAGAGCAGTTACACCAGAAGACCCTGCGGGAGCTATGACAAGCACATTGATACCTTCTGCTGTATTCACAAGATTAGAAGATGGTTCTTCTATTTGTTTACCTCCTGAAAATATAGTATTCTCTGATACTGACCAAATTTCAACAACAATTTCTTGGTCTAACCCTAATGAAGAAGAAACTACTTACACCATTTATTATAGACCTGAAGGGGGAGAATTTATTCAAGCAGGAACATCAAATGATACAACTTTCCAATTAACAGGCTTAACTTCTTCAACGGTTTATGAGGTACAAATTATTGCAAATTGTGGAGATCAAGAATCATTCCCTACATTAGCAACTTTCAATACAGCTTGTGCTCCAATAGAATCATACCCTTGGTCAGAAGACTTTGCAACAAACTTCGTACAAGGTACAATTGGCAGTACAGTTCCTAATCACTGTTGGATAAATATCAATGGCGGTAGTTCAACTTACCGTTGGGGAGGTTCTTCTACAAGAGGTGCTCTTTGGGGATACTTCTCTTCTGATGAAACTTCTACAAATAGCGACTGGTTAACATTCCCTGTAATGGAATTTACAGGAATGGAAGCTGTAAGATTTTCTATTGATAAAACAGAAGGCGATAAAATTGAATTTGATATTTATGTTTTAGATGTAACTAATGGAGATATTACATCGACAGCAGATACTTCAAACTTTACTTATGTTGCAACTGTAATAAGTGATGCAAATACTCCATCAGGAGAAACTTTCCAAGTTTTATTGTCCGAAATAGAAACATCAAGTAGATTGGCTTTCGTAAACAAAAAGGCTAATCCTTATTTCTATATTCCAGAAGTAGTTATTGAACAAGTAGATTGTCCTAATGTTTACGGATTTAACGCTATGGTTTCTAACGTTGATGCTATCCAAGTAAACTTAAATACTTTAAATCATGAAGGTAGTGGTTGGATTATTGCTTATGGAACAGCAGATTCATTAGAAGCATTCAACCCTGAGACTGCTTCAACTATTACAGTAAACGATGCAGCAGATTTCCCTTACTTAATTCAAGGTTTAACACCTGGAACAACATATTATGTTAGTGCAAAACAAAATTGTGATGGTGCATTTACCGCTCCAAAAGCATTAACTTTACCACAAGTTGGTACAGTAGCAATGGTTCCTTATACTCAAAATTTTGATGGTGCAGATAACATTCCTGAAATTCAATTTGCCAATGCTACTTCTAATGCTTGGGTGCTTGGAAGTGCAACAAGCAATTCTTCAACCACAGATGGCAAATCTGTTTACATCAGTAACGATAACGGAGCTACTAATGCTTACACTTTAAATATTGAATCAAGAAACTATTTCTCTACTCTTGTAGCATTTCCAACAGACGGCTCAGTTGCTTTCCGTATTAAATTCGATTGGAAGTGTAATGGTGAAGGAAGCAGTTATGACTATTTACAAGCATTTTTAGTACCTGCTGATTATGAATTATCACATTCAGATGCTCCTTCAAACAGATATAAAATTTCAGAGCAATTATTGAGTTCTGCTTTATGGGAAACAAAAGAAGTAGTCTTAGATGCTGCTGGATTATTAGGCACTATGCAAAAGTTAGTGTTTATGTGGAGAAATGATGATTCAGGTGGAAATATGCCTCCTGCTGCTGTAGATAACATAGAGATAAGTTCATTATCTTGTATTGCGCCAGCAAGTGTTTCTTATGAAAGAACAGAAGAAGCTTCTGAAATGATAATCAACATTACTTCGTCAAACCCTTATGAAACTACTTATCAAATAGAATATAAACCAGTATCAGCAGACGCATGGACAAATATAACAACAACCGAATTAGCAACAACTTTAACAGACCTTGAATTAGGAACAGAATATGAATACAAAGTTGCTGCTTTATGTGATGGTGAAGCAACTGACTACGTAACTGGAACTTTTGTAACAATGTGTGCACCTGTTCAAACATTGCCTTACACAAACACATTCGCAGGAATATTTGCAAGCACTGGTATCGGAATAAACGGACCTCTTTGTTGGATAAACCTATCTTCTGAATCTAATTTCAGATGGTCTACTTACCAACAAACAGTTAGCAATCCATCACAAGATGGTGATAACTATGTATTAGCATATAACGGAGATTCTTATGCCGATGGCAGACCTATCGTTAGCGAATGGTTATTCTCTCCTGCATTCGACTTTGACGGAGAACAAAGATTACAATTTGAAGCACGTTTACACTACGAAACAGAAAGAGAAGTTACATTAGATGTATTTGCATTAGACGTTTCTGAAAATGATTTAACATCAGCAGCAGATACAGTAAACGCAACATATCTTACAAGCGTTCATATTGCAGGAAACTCTTGGAGTAATAAAGAAGTTTTATTAGCAAACGTAAATACAACTTCACGTTTAGCATTTGCAATACGTCATAATGCAGCTAAATTCTATATTGATAATTTAATAATCAATCAAGCACCTTCTTGTCCTGACGTTCAAGGATTGACAGCGACTACACCTGATGGTTCTTCATTAGTAGTAAACTTTGATACTATTGGTGCACCAAATGGATGGATAGTAGCGTATGCTCCAACTTCAAATTCTTCTGAAGATACTTTTGATCCAGAAACAGCAACACAAGTTACAATTCCAACAGGATCGTCATTCCCTTACACAATTGCAACAAATGTCGATGGAGGTAATTACACTATTGCAGTAAAACAAAACTGCGACGGAGCATATTGGACTTATCCTATAAATGTATTCGTACCTATAGTAAACCAAATACCATATTCAGAAAACTTTGACAACGCTGCGGCAATAGAAGAATGGTCTGTAACAGCTCCAAACCCTAACTACGCAAGCTCAGACAATAAATGGTGCTATGGAACTGCAGTAAACAATACAACAGATGAAGCAGGTAATTTAACAAATGGCGGTGCTTTCTATGTAAGTAACAATAATGGAATTACAAATAGTTACAGTGAGTCATATACAATATCAACTCTTAGCACTTATTTAACATTTGGAGATGAATTATCTTGGGATTTATCTTTCGATTGGAGATGTAAAGGTGAAAATGGTTACGATTACATGGAAGTTTATTTGTTACCACTTGGAGAAAGCTTACCTACAACATACAATTCTTTCTATAAGATAGGTCAAAGCCAATATAACCGTAACGAAGAGTGGTCAAGAGAAACAATTACTTTAGGAGAACAATATGCTAATAGTGTTTATCAATTAGTATTCTTATGGGTCAATGACTCTTATGCGTATTCTCCAGCAGCAGCCATAGATAACATAGAAATTACTGTACGTTCTTGCTTCGAAATCTCAAACCTTACAGCAGTTACATCGGAAGGTAATGATGGAATGCAAGCAGTTATTAGCTTCAATGACACTATCAATCAAGGAGCATCATATTTATTAGAATACAAATTAAGCGATGCTTCAACTTGGTCATCAGTTAGTGGAATAACAAGCCCTTACACATTAACAGGTCTTCAATCAGGTGCAGAATATTACGTAAGAGTGAAAACAATCTGTTCAGAAACTGTATCATCTCAATTCGTTAGTACATCATTCAACACACCTTGTACAAATCTTACTGCACCTTGGGCAGAAGGATTCGAAACAGGAGCTTACAACACATCAGATTGTTGGTATTATGCTAACGGAGTATTAGCTGAAAACTCAAATCTTCAATACGCAACTAACTTCACATGGGAATTAAACAATGAATACATTGACTACAACGGCTCTATCAAAATGTATTACAATCTATATGGAAACAATAAACACAAATGGGTTATTACTCCTACAATAGATTTAGGAGATACTAACACTCAACTTTACGAATTCTCGTTTGATATTGCAGCAAATGACTGGCAACCAACTGGCAATGCCACATTTGAAGATGATGACAAAATTGCAGTAGTTGTTTCTACCGACAACGGATTGACTTGGTCAAGTTCAAATGCTTTAATCTTTGCAAACGGAGATGCAGACACTGAACACAATCTTAGCGACATTACAACTTCTTTCACAAGAAAAACAATGTTGTTACAAGATGCGTCAGGAGCTCCTTTATCTGGGCAAATCAAAATTGGAGTTTATGCTTCCACAGAATCTGGCAATAGCGATTTGAAAATTTTCTTAGATAACTTTGAAGTAAACTTAGCAGGCACATCTAATCCTTGCGTTCAACCAAATTCATTAGTAATAGAAGAAGATAATATCACTGCAAATACAGCAGTATTATCATGGACAGCTGGTGCAAATGAATGTGGTTGGGAAGTAAGACTTGGAGAAAATGGCACAATAGAAAATGCTACAATTCCATTTATTACATTCTATGATTTAACTCCAAGCACTACTTATACTGCTTATGTAAGAGCTGTATGTAATGCAGCAAATAAATCAGAATGGGATTCAATCCAATTCACAACTCTTCAATTTATTCCATGTGATGCTCCAACAGAATTAACTGTAATCCACGTTACTGCAACAACAGCAGAAATTTCTTGGAACGGAACAGCGGAATCTTACGAATTAAGAGTAAATGCTCAATTTATAGGAACGGTTACAGAAACAAATAAAACAATAACAAACTTAAATCCTAACTCTTCTTATACAGTTGATGTAAGAGCTGTATGTGAAGATCAAACTTCTGAATGGGTATGGGTAAGTTTTATCACTCCAATAGCAGGTTGCGATGCTCCAACTGACCTTTCAGCAAGCGATATCACGGAAACAACAGCGGAAATCATTTGGAACGGAACAGCGGAATCTTACGAAATAAAAGTAAATGATGGAGAAATAGAAACAGTTACATCAACAAGCAAATCTTTATCAGATTTAACTCCTGCAACTGCTTACACTGTTGAAGTAAGAGCCGTTTGCGAAGACCAAACTTCCGAATGGGTATCAACAAACTTCACAACTCTTGAAGAGCAAGTAGCGATTATATTAGGCGAAGTAACAACTTCACCAGCTACAGAAGTAGGTAATACATCTGCAACATTGAATGGAGCTTTCGTAAGTGCAGGAAACTCTGAAAACTTCACAGTAGGATTTGCGTTATCAACAACAGCAAACTTTACATTAGAAACATCTGATGTACAAAATGTAGTAGCAACACTTACAGGTAATACATTCAGCCAATCAGTAAACGACTTAGCAGAAGGACAAACATATTTCTTCCGTGCATACATCACAAACGAAGCAGGCACAAGGTATGGAGCAGTAGAAACCTTCACTTTATCAGGCTTAGCTGACGCAATGGCAAACGCATTACAAGTAAGCGTATATCCAAACCCAGCAACAACACAAGCAACCTTGAAATTAGCAGGCTTACAATCAGACGCTAAGATAGTAATCAGCGACCTTCAAGGAAGAATATTAAGCCAAGACGAAATAAGTGCAAGCACAACAACTTACACAATCGACTTGAACAATATTGCAAGTGGAGTTTACTACATCAGAATAGTAGCTGATGAAACAATCAGCACACAAAAATTGATAGTTGAATAACATTTAACAATCAAATATCCCAAAAGAGCGACTCAAATCAAAGAGTCGCTCTTTTTTTTCTTAGGTTTAAAAAAATAAACCTAAGAAAAAATTTGCTATGTCAAAAAAAAGTCGTATATTTGGCACTTGAAAAATAATTTTATTATTAACAAAATACTTAAAGTATGAAACGATTATTATTATTTGCGATTGCGATTATTTTCGATATGCAATTGTCGGCACATAATTCAACAATCATTGTCGGCGACACAAACACAACAACAACAACATCGACTAAGAT
>JAEIGA010012509.1_pt1 | contig 12878 bp, 10 predicted proteins | sample 9270691 | NCBI WGS metagenome assembly JAEIGA01 (sample SAMN17057246, study PRJNA624740) | gut metagenome | biome: biome; isolation source: fecal sample | host: Bos grunniens | place: China: Xizang | collected 2019 | reverse complement strand
CTGGCTCCGGGTGGTTCCGTACTTGTCGACTCAAGTGACCTGCGCTATCTTTTTGAAGAGGAGGACGGTAGTCTCATGATAGACCTGGCAGATGATTATTATGGCTTGCTGGACTATCAGATGCAGTATAAGGATGTCCTAGGTGAGACTTTTGACTGGCTCTATGTCGATTTTGATACCCTTGCCTTCTATGCAGAGGAAAACGGTTTTGCAGCAGAACTTGTGGCCGAGGGCGAACATTATGATTTTCTTACCAGATTATATCCAGCAAAATAAGTTCTTAGCACGATAGATGCTATGGCCGTGAAGTAGTTAGACAGTGTAGAAATGAAACGTCTTATTGCTTTTACGGCCATTTTTATGGTCATGTCACTGCTGGAAATCCTTGCCCAGACCAAGGGATATGAGGTAAAGGGAAAAGTGGTGGATAGACTCAGTCGTGAGGGAGTCCCTTATGCGGCTGTAATCATAGTGGGAGTGGAAGGATCAGGAGTGCTGGCAGATTCTCTTGGTGTGTTTGCCTTGCCTGATGTAAAGCCGGGAATATCTCAGTTTTCAGCCATTCAGCTCGGATATAGGACAGTTGTCACCCCGGAATACAAGATCACTCCCTATACTCCCTTCATAGAAATAGAGATGGATCCTGATCCGACGGAACTTGCATCTTCTCTTGTGCGTCCATCTCCTTTTCTACGCAGTGTGGAAAGTCCTGTAAGTGTCAGGGTGATCAGTCTGGGAGATATTGAGAAGATACCTGGAGCCAATAAGGATGTCGCCCGTATTGTTCGCTCGTATCCTGGCGTATCATATTCCCCGATAGGATATAGGAACGATCTGATAGTCAGGGGAGGAGGCCCTTCTGAAAATGCTTTCTTCATAGATGGAATAGAGATCCCGAACATCAATCATTTTGCGACCCAAGGTGCTTCTGGAGGTCCTGTAAGTATCTTGAATTCGGACCTTATCCGTGAAATCAACTTCTATACGGGATCCTTCCCTTCAAACCGAGGTGGAGCCCTCAGCTCCATGATGGACATAGTCCTCAAAGACGGCAATCCGGATAAACAGGCCTTCAAGGCAACTATAGGAGCCTCGGAGGTCGGAGCCAGCGCAAGCGGCCATATTGGTAAAAAGACTACATATATCGCGTCAGTGCGTCAGTCCTATTTGCAGCTGCTCTTCCGTCTGCTCGGCCTGCCTATGCTTCCGAACTATATTGATGGGCAGTTCAAGATAAAGACCCGACTAAACGAAAGAAATGAACTGACTTTCATAGGGCTTGCCGGATTCGACAATCTGAAGCTCAATCAGGAACCTGACGATGTTTCAGACGAATATCTTCTGAGTTACCTTCCCAGGCTCAAGCAGGAGACCTTTACGGTAGGACTTTCATATAAACATTTTTCTGTCCGCAATATCCAGTCACTTAGTATAAGCTATAATTATCTGAACAACAGGAATATAAAATATCTGGACAATGACCAGAGCAGTCCGGAGAACCTAATCCTGAAAAGTAGCGGACTGGAAGGAAAGGCACAGCTGAGATTTGAAAACAAGTCCTATTATGGGGCATGGACAGTAAAGGAAGGAGCCGAGATAGCATTGAGGCACTATGACAGCAATGTATTCAGAATGTTGAAATATGGGCTGAATCAGGATTATTCAAGCAGAATCAGCTTTTTCGGCTGGGGTTTTTATGCCTCGGCTGACTATAAAGCTCCGAACGGTAAGCTGAATTCATCCTTTGGTCTGAGAGCAGATGGCAGCAGTTATTCAAAAAATACTGCGGCATTCTGGAAACAGTTTTCTCCACGTGCATCGATTTCATATCTTCCATGGGAAAGCTGGTCCTTCAATGCCAGTGTGGGTCTATATCATCAGTTACCGCCACTTACAGCATTGAGTTTCAGGACTGAAGATGGACATCTTGCCAATAAGTCTCTTGAATATATGAGGGTCGCATCAGCTGCAGTAGGCGCGGACTGGAGGCTTCGTGACCGTCTTTTTGTAGGACTTGAGACTTTCTATAAACGCTTTATGGATATACCTCTGTCTATAGAAACCGGAGTACCTTTGACCTGCGTGGGTGCTGACTATGGCAGTGTAGGCGAGGAGTTGCTGCAATCCTCTGCTGAGGGATTTTCATACGGAGCGGAACTTCTTGTGAAATGGCTTATTCCTGACAAGCTTACTCTGGTCGGTTCGCTTACTCTATATCGCAGCGAATACCGTGCTGATGGAGAGGCAGAATATATCCCATCCGCCTGGGACAACCGCTTCATCACCAATCTGAGCGCTGTCTATGATTTCCCGAAATACTGGAGTGCCGGAGTTAAAATAAGTGCTATAGGTGGCTCTCCATATACCCCTTATGATCAGGAACTTTCGTCTTTGAAAACTGTGTGGGATGCAGCAGCGCGTCCGGTCTATGATTACGGGCTTTATAATCAAGGAAGACTGGATCCATATTACCAGATAGACCTGAGAGTAGACAAGAATTTCTATTTCCCTCAGTGGACTTTGGGTTTCTACATAGACCTGCAGAATGTAACCTTCAGCAAGATCAGGCAGCCGGATACATATCTGAGTAACGGAGAAATAATCAATCCTGATGCGCCTGAAGCTGAGCAGCGCTACCAGCTGGAACTTCTAGAGCTTTATAGCGGAACATTGGTTCCTGGAATAGGTCTGACTGTGGAATTCTGATCAGATTTCATTGATTTCCACAATACCGCTCAGAACAGCATGTATGGTCATCTTGCCTATGGAACGAGTTCTGAGTTTGTCGCAGATGTTGTTCCTGTGGAATATCACTGTGGTTATGGAAATGTCAAGCAGTCCGGATATTTCCTTGTTCGTATGTCCCTTGACAATCAAGGCAAGAACTTCCTTTTCCCTTTGCGAAAGCTCGTTCTCTGTCCTGCCACGTAAACCGAAATGTTCTCCCTGCATGCTGTCGTATTTGCTCACAAGCTGGATATGAAGCAGCTTTCCTATCAGTTCCTGCTCCGGCAGCGATATGTCCAGCACCTTGAATCCGGCAGCCTCATAACGCCTGTTAGGTCCTATGCAGAGGACTGTAGTCTGGTTTCTCAGGAAGTCAAATTCATCGACGTGAGTGAAGAATATGTCTGAGCTTACGAAGAAATGGATGAAATGACGGTTTGAATCCCTTATGAATGAATCCATTGAACCATAGATGAGAACCTCCACTTTATTATAAAGGTCCCACAGGATGCTACGCAAAGTGACATTGCTTAGAGTATTCTGGTCAATTATTGCAATACATGGATTCATATCTCGCAAAAATACGAAAATTTCCATAATTTTGCATCTGGATCACTTGTAATGATTATGAAGATTAAAGATTACATTTCCGCTGTAGACAGCAGCACATTAAAGCTTTCCATGTCGGGCATCGCCCTTGGAGCCATGCTCTCTGCAGCAGATTTTCATGTTAACTGGCTGGCTGTCCTTTTCCTTGCTTTGGCAGTTCTTTGTTTCCAGCTGTTTTCTACTATAATTCCCGGAGTTCTATGTGCCTTTGCAGCGGTATATTTCTCGTATGGAACCCTCTTCCTGCTGGATTCCTTCATATTGCTGCTCCTGGGCTATCTGGTCTATCGCTTTGTCAATCATCATGCATCTCAGGGAGGACTGTTCAGACATGGTATAGTCAGAACTCTTTCCACTCTGATGATATATGGAGTCATTCCAGTTTTCGGAACCTATTATGTGTGTACGCATTCTTTCGGATCCTATCTTCTTTTTCTTCCGGCTCTTGCGGTAGGCTCACTTTGCCTGGCTTCAAGAAATGCAGCTTGTATCTATGACAGAAAGGATACCGTCTTCCAGACCATCTGGACACTTGTGGGCCTTGTCGCAATGACAGCATATTCATGCCTGCGAATATTCGATATCTGGCATTTCCTGTATATGCTTACACTTCCTGTATTTGCATGGCTGCTTGCAGGACTGTGGAAGAAAGGTAGCGGTATGGCTACATATGCTGACATGCTCTCATGGACAGTGCTTGCCTTTGCGCTCCTTTCCGGTCTGGGCTTCATGATCTATCTTTTCTAAAAATCAAGGACAATGAACTTCAAGGTCATCACGCGTAATGTGGGTAAGGCACTGCTTGTCAATGCCTTCTTTATGCTGTTGTCCATAATCGTTTCAATAGTAAAGGGTTATGATGAGGGCTTTGTTCCGTTGCTCATAAGCTTTCTGATCGTATCGGTAGTCGGATTCTTTCCTTTTATCTTTGTAAAGGATGTGCCTCAGACAAAGCTCAAGGAAGGTTATATCATCATCGTGCTTTCATGGTTGCTCTCCTTCCTTTTCGGAACGCTTCCATATATACTTTATGGAGGAGAGTTCACCATAATCAATGCCTGGTTCGAAAGTGTCTCAGGATATACAACCACAGGATCGACCATACTTACAGATATAGAAGCCTTGCCTGACAGTATACTGTTCTGGCGCTCATCCACCCATTATATCGGAGGTCTTGGAGTCGTCGTATTCCTGCTGCTGATTCTGCCGGAAGCCAGCCCTTTCAAGTTGCGACTCTCCAACCTTGAAATATCTTCAATGTCAAGGACCGGATATAAATATAAGGCAGGAACGACTTTCAAGGTCATGCTTTCAGTATATCTTGGTATGACTGTGGCTGAGATACTGCTGCTTTGGGCCGCCGGAATGTCCTTCCTTGATGCTGTAAACCATTCTTTCAGCACCATAGCTACAGGAGGATTCAGTACCAGAAATACATCCATAATGTATTATGATTCAGCTCTGATAGATGTAATCATATTGGTGTTTATGGTACTTTCTTCCCTGCACTTCGGTGTCATCTTCGCAATATTTACAAGACGCTCCTTGAAGCCGCTTGGCTCATCGATAACAAAATATTACCTCTCCGTGATAGCTGTACTCAGCCTCTCTATCATGCTTGTGTTGAAGATTCAGGGTGGATACGAGTCATGGGGCAGATCTTTGTTGGATGCATCATTCCAGACGGTCAGCTATATCTCTACGACCGGCTTCGGACAGGCTGACAATGCTGCATGGCCTTTTATAGCAAATGTACTGCTGCTGTATGCTGCCTTCCATTGCGGCTGTTCAGGTTCTACCACTGGAGGTGTCAAGGCTGACAGAATGCTGATCGCATTCAAGGAAATCAATAATGAATTCCTTAGAAGACTTCATCCATCTTCAGTATTCAGAACCCGCGTCGACGGTAATGTGGTCAAACCGGATATTCTTTCATCCGTATTCCTGTATATAGTGGCATACTTCTTTGTTCTTATGCTCTCATTCATTATCGTCCTTTTCTTCGGTGTGGATGTGGATATGGCCTTTTCCGGTACTTTGGCCTCTCTTGGCAATGTCGGTCCCGGTATTGGAGCATTAGGAACCATGGGTAATTATGCATCCCTTCCGGCAATCGTGAAGTTCATATTCTCAGCAGACATGTTTCTCGGTCGTATCGAGATTTTCCCACTTCTTATAGTAATTTCACTTGCTCTGAACAGGAGTGAACGATAATATATTCAGTCATGACTATAGAAGCGATAGCGCATATTCATACGGAGTTTTCAGAGAAGTTCGGAATTCCGAGGCAGAGCGGTCTGGCATGCAGTCTGCGTGGAAGGATAGTATTTACTCCTGATTATAGGAATCCTGATGCCCTGCGCGGAATGGATGGTTTTTCGCATCTATGGCTCATCTGGGGCTTCTCTGCGAACAGGCATGAGGCTGGAAAATGGCAACCGACCGTGCGCCCTCCAAGGCTGGGAGGAAATACCTATATGGGAGTCTTTGCAACCAGGTCTCCTTTCAGACCTAATCCTCTCGGACTGTCATGCGTGGAAATTGAAAGTATTGAGCTTGATACTGCAGAGGGGCCAGTTATAAATGTAAGGGGAGCGGATCTTATGGACGGAACTCCTATATATGATATAAAACCGTATGTCAAATATGCTGATTCCCGTCCTCATGCCCAGTGTGGCTTTGTTGACAAGTTGCAGGAAAAGAGTCTTAAAGTGATATTGCCACAGGAAGTATCCTCAGTGATTGAGGACAAGTCATTGATCCCGTCTTTGATAGAAACCCTGCAGCTTGACCCACGACCTTCATATCATGATGATCCGGAACGTGTATATGGCCTGTCATTTGCCGCATATAATGTCAGATTTACAGTATGTGCAGATGTCCTTTCTGTATTGCAGATTGAAAAGAAATGATTAATTTTGTAAGATGTAATTTTAAATAAATATAAATTAGAGATATGCGTATAAGTGACAGAATATATTCAGTCGGTGTAAACGACGATGAAAAGGACCTTTTTGAAGGATTGTGGCCTCTGCCTTTCGGAGTAAGCTATAATTCTTATCTTGTTGTGGATGAGAAGATTGCCTTGGTGGATACTGTGGAGGCCGGTTTCGAAGAGGAATATCTTTCGAATATCAGCGAGGCGATAGGGGATAGAGCGATTGACTATCTGATCGTCAATCATATGGAGCCGGATCATTCTTCCCTCATTTCATATATGATGCAGACCTATCCGGAGCTGAAGATCGTTGCCAATCCAAAGACCCTCCCGATGCTAAAGGGCTACTACAATGTTGAGCCGGATCAGGTTCATGTTGTGAATGATGGAGATACCTTGTCTCTTGGAGGAACTACTCTCCGATTCCATATGGTTCCAATGGTTCACTGGCCGGAAACGATGGTGACATATCTCGAGGAGGAACATACACTTTTCTCGGCAGATGCGTTCGGAACCTTCGGTGCGGTAGCTGAGGATATAGTTGATAATGAGGATACATTCGAACAGTATAAGGACGAGATGATCCGTTATTATTCAAATATTGTAGGAAAGTACGGCGGTCCTGTACAGACTGCTCTGAAGAAGCTTGCAGCCGTTCAGATTGACAGAATATGCAGTACTCATGGTCCTGTCTGGGAGAAGTGCATTGCAGATGTGGTAGCTCTCTACGATAAGCTCAGCCGTTATGAAGTTGAAAGGGGAGTCCTCATTGTATATGGTTCGATGTATGGAAATACAGCAGCAGCGGCTGATGCCCTTGCAATGGAACTTGAGGCCAGGGGCGTTCCTTATGCGATTCATGATCTTGCAGGAAATAATGAGAGCGGAATGGGAATCTCAGGAGCCCTGCGTGATGCCTTCAAATATGATACTATCGTGGCTGGTTCGCCGACTTATAACGCCAACATCTTCCCGCCTGTCGAGAGCTTCATGAGATCTTTGTCAGCAAGAATGATCAAGGGCAGAAGATTCTTTGCTTTCGGTTCATACACCTGGGCTGCAGCAAGTGTCAGACTGCTGAACAAGATGGCCGCCGATATGGAATTCGAGGTGCTGAGTGATGGTGTCGCATTCCCTCAGGCCTATTCGAAAGAGAAGTGCGATATGGCCGCTGTAGCCGATCTGCTGGCAGGAGAAATACGATAATTCAAAAATTTTTTCCGGAAAATATTCGAATTCCACCAAATTTGTATAGGGCGTTTCATAACACATTTAATAGTAGTGGTTATGAAACGTCTTTATTTTATTTTGGGAGCTTTGGCTCTTGTCGCTGTAACAATGGCGACCTCTCCTGCAGCAGGAGCACAGGAGAATGGAAACAGGGATGAGTACGGAAAGATCGTACGTGGCCCTTATGAAACTAATGCCTTCGGTGACAATTGGTTTATCGGAGCTGGTGGTGGTATCAATGTCTTCTACAATGAGGGTTTTGATATGGCGATCGCACCAAGTGTAGACGCAAATTTCGGTAAATGGTTCACTCCATCTGTTGGTATGAGAGTCGGCTATCAGGGCTTCCAGTCCAAGCTGTGGTCACAGACAGCATCTATCTTGGGTAATGTGAAGGACAGCGGAAATGATATGTATGCCCAGAAATTCGGTTATATGTATTTCCATGGAGATTTCCTCTGGAACATGTCGAATGCCTTGAGCGGATACAAGGAAACACGCTTCTGGAATCTTGTACCTTATGTTCATACAGGATTCTATCGCTCATACGGACTTGATGATGTAGACTATAACAATAATGAATTTGCAATGGGAGCAGGTCTTCTCCACAATCTCAGACTTGCTGACAGACTCGATCTTATCATCGATATGCGTGCAACTGTCGTAAACGGAAGAGTGCATATGTCTGACGGAGTTGCTGTCCTTGGTTCAGTAACTGCCGGTCTTGCTGTGGATCTTGGCTGGCCTAATTTCGAGCGTACATCCAGCGTCATTGCGGCTGTCAGCTTCGCAAATGAAGAGAAATGTGCCATCCTTGAAGCCGCTGCCGCTGCATTGGAGATTGCAAATGAAGCATTGGCTGTTCAGAATGACAAGCTTGCGACAAATAACATGAATCTTAACAATGAATTGAAGAAGCTCAAGGCTCAGAAGACAGCTGTGGCAGACATCACTGCCTTCTTTGAGGGAATGGATCCTACAGTATATTTCGAAATCGGTAAGACTACTCTTGCTCCGATGGAGATGAAGCATCTTGAATTCATCGCCAAGAATCTCGTCGCAAAGGCAGACCAGGAGACTCAGATCACAATTACAGTGATGGGTACAGCTGACAGCAATACAGGTACTAACAAGCGCAATGAATATCTCAGCAATGCCCGTGGCCAGTATATTTACGATATCCTTACCAAGACTTACGGTATCTCACCTGACAGACTTGAGGTTCAGTCTGAAATCATCCAGGCTACTGACAATCCGGCATATGACAGAGCAGTACGAATCACCTTCTGATAAGACTGCATGACACTTCGGAAGGCCGATAACAACCCGGAAAGGCTCCAAAAGGAGAGTTCCGGGTTTTATTTTTGGAAACACTTTACTATATTTGTGAAATTAATGCATTAATTATGGCAAGTATAGGTACAACATTCACAAATTCAGGTAAAAAAGCAGTCCTTTGCGGTTCTGGTGAACTTGGAAAGGAAGTAGCTCTCGAACTTCAGAGATATGGTGTTGAGGTGGTAGCCCTCGATAAATATGAAAATGCACCGGCTATGCATGTAGCTCATCGCAGTCACACGCTTTCAATGCTTGACGGCGACAATCTGGAGAAGGTCATCAGAGAGGAAAAGCCTGATTATATCATTCCGGAGATTGAGGCAATCGCCACAGACAGACTTGTAAAGCTTGAGAAAGAGGGATTCAATGTGGTTCCTACAGCTGAGGCTACCCGTCTTACAATGAACCGTGAGGGCATCAGAAGGCTTGCAGCCGAGACCCTTGGTCTTCCTACATCTCCATACCGTTTTGCCGAAACTAAGGAGGAATTCGACAAGGCAGTTGCTGAAATCGGTATTCCATGTGTCGTGAAGCCGGTAATGAGTTCTTCAGGACATGGTCAGAGCACTATCAAGAAGGAAGAGGATATAGAGAAGGCATGGACAGTTTCTCAGGAGGGAGGCCGTGCCGGAAGCGGCAAGGTTATCGTTGAGGGCTTTGTAAAGTTTGATTATGAGATCACTCTTCTTACAGTACGTCATTGCGCCGGAACCACTTTCCTTAAACCTGTAGGACATCATCAGGTGGATGGTGACTATCGTGAGTCATGGCAGCCGCAGCCTATGGCGGAGTCTGCAATCGCAAAGGCAGAGGCAATCGCAAAGGCAATCACTGATGCTCTCGGCGGATATGGTATCTTCGGTGTAGAACTTTTCGTAAGAGGTGACGAAGTCATCTTCAGTGAAGTTTCTCCAAGACCTCATGATACAGGTATGGTGACAATGATTTCTCAGGATATGTCAGAGTTCGGACTTCATGCCCGTGCGATTCTCGGACTTCCTATACCTGCTGTTCAGTTCTATGGTCCTTCTGCATCGAAGGCTATCGTAGTTGAGGGAAATACCAAGGAATATGAATTCTGCAACCTTGAGAAGGTGCTTGAAGAGCCAGGCGTACAGATCCGTATCTTCGGAAAGCCTGAAATTGCAGGACATCGTAGAGTTGGTGTGATTCTCGCAACAGATGAGAGCGTAGAAAAAGCCCTCGCCAAAGCGGAAAGGGCTTATGCTAAACTTGAAGTGAAAGTCTATTAATATTACTTTGATCTGGCTAACTTGGCCAGGTCAAAGTTTATCTTTATCTTATCGATTATAGAGCAGACGACCTGGTACGTTCTGCTCTCTTTTGTATAGTCGGCAGGGGTTATGAAGTTCACCCTTTCCTGACGCAGCAGCTTACGTGCGACATTGACCTTCTTCTTTATTTCAGGATTATACACGGCAATAGAGTTTCCACCGAACATCTTTACGATCTTCATGCATGGAACATCGGTTTCTCCGTCGCCGAGATAGATCATGTGAGGGAATGGGATTCTCTTGTTATCCTCAGCCTTGCTTTCATTGACCTTCTTGTTATCCCTGACACTGAGAATACCTTTGTTGATCTTGAAAAGGAACTGGGTCTTTGCTGTGTAGTCAACAGCGACTCCTGGCCACTCCGCTTCTCCATCCTTGTTATATATGAACGAGCAGGCGAAGATACGCTTGAATTCATGTGCGATGGAAGTGCCCTCGATCATTTCTGCAAGTCCTGAAGAGTTGATATAATGCTCGACCTTGACTCCGTGCTGCTTGCCATAGTCATTAATAAGACCGAACCATTCGGTGACTCCGTTGAACAGTTCGACAGACTCTCCGAAACTCTTGAAGTCTTCACGGCGCAGCTTGATGCCGGCCTTCTTTGCCTCGTCGAACATCAGCTTCATATAGCTGAGAATATTGCTCGCATCCTGACCGGCTGCAATCTCATCACTCTCCTGCCAGAACTCCTGAGGCTTCTTTCCTATAGCCTGAATGAAGCCGAATTCCTGCATATTGCCGGGAGACAGGGTCCCGTCAAAGTCGTAGATCAATGCTACAATAGGGTACTTTCTCATCTTGAATGGCCGTTTTTTAGTGTAAAATCACCACAATTATGCAGCTTTAGCCACAAATATAATAAATATCACGCGTGTAGAGACATAAATTTATATTTTTGCGACCACTTAAACTGAAATCTAAGCAAAAACGATGAAGCACTATTTTACTAGACTTGAAGAGGCTATCAAGGCCAACTGGCAGCGTCCTGCTCTCGGTAATTTCCGTGGAGAACTTTTTACATTCGGAGACTTTGCCACACAGATTGAAAAATTCCATATTTTCTTTGAAAAGATAGGACTCAAGAAGGGTGACAAGGTCGCTCTTTGTGCAAAGAACTCTGCACGCTGGGGAATCACTTTCTTTGCTGCCAACACATACGAAGCAGTAGTTGTACCTATCCTTGCAGACTTCCATCCTGATAGTGTAAACTCTCTTGTAGACCATTCAGAGAGTGTAGTACTTCTTACAGACACTGACATCTGGAACAAGCTTGACATTACAAAGATGCCTACTGTAAAGGCAGTAATATCTTCAAGCGATTTCTCTCTGCTTTATGCAGCAGAAGAGACTATCACCAAGGCAAATGAGGAACTTGAGTCTGCTTTCGCAGCCAAGTATCCTAAGGGCTTCGGACCGGCAGATGTCTCTTATCCTACAGATAACGACAAGAATCTCGCGATCATCAACTATACTTCAGGTACTACAAGTGCTCCTAAGGGCGTAATGCTTCGCTATGAGTGCGTTTCAGAGAACGTTGCATTCGGTCAGAAGAGACTTCCATCATATCCTGAGGACAAGATCGTGTCAATGCTCCCGATGGCGCATATGTACGGAATGATGTTCGAGCTCATCTACCCACTTTGCGGTGGTTCATCAATCTACTATCTTGGTAAGACTCCTACTCCAGCTCTCCTTCTCGGAGCGATGGCTGAGGTTAAGCCATATCTCGTAATTACAGTTCCGCTTGTAATGGAGAAGATCTTCAAGAGCAAGGTCGCTCCTGTGATCAACAAGCCTGTAATGAAGGTCATCACATCTATCCCAGGTGTAAATCAGCTTATCTTCAAGAAGATCAGCACAACTCTCCTCAATGCTTTCGGTGGAAATGTACGTGAGATCGTCATGGGTGGTGCACCGCTTAATCCTGATGTTGAGAATTGGTTCAGAAAGTTCAAGCTTCCTTTCACAGTAGGTTATGGTATGACAGAAGCAGCTCCTCTTCTTGCATATGAGGATTGGTGGGATATTCCTGCAAAGTCATGCGGTAAGGCAGTAGATAGCGTAGAGATCAGAATCGATTCGGATGACCCATATAAGAAGGTAGGTGAAATCCAGGCTAAGGGTATCAGCCTCATGAGCGGATATTATAAGAATGAGGAAGCTACAAAGGCTGCATTCACTGAGGATGGCTGGATGCGTACAGGTGACCTTGGAGTTATCGATGCAAAGGGAAATATCTTCATCAAGGGCCGCAGCAAGAATATGATTCTTTCTGCTAACGGTCAGAATATCTATCCTGAGGAAATCGAGGCAGTTCTCAATAACCAGAACTATGTTATCGAGTCTGTAGTGGTTGACAGAGGTGCGAGCCTTGTAGCTCTCGTATATATGGACAAGGACAAGCTTGCTGCTGACGGTTTCGAGCTTTCTGCACAGATTGAGGCTCTTAAGGCTGAGGTCAACAAGTCTATGCCTTCATACAGCAAGATTTCTAAGGTTGAGGTTATGGACCAGCCGTTCGAGAAGACTCCTAAGATGAGTATCAAGAGATTTATGTATAAGTAGTGATGTGGTAGTATAACAAAAGGATATGACCTAGGTCATATCCTTTTGTTATAGTACGCGTTACGCTTAGCAGAGAAGAAGGATGATCAGCTGTGCTGTAAGTATTCGCAGAAACATGGCAAGAGGGTAGACTGTTGTATATCCCAATGCAGGAGCATCGTTGCCTGCTGTCT
>JAEIGA010012508.1_pt1 | contig 12879 bp, 22 predicted proteins | sample 9270691 | NCBI WGS metagenome assembly JAEIGA01 (sample SAMN17057246, study PRJNA624740) | gut metagenome | biome: biome; isolation source: fecal sample | host: Bos grunniens | place: China: Xizang | collected 2019 | reverse complement strand
CCAACACAGCGCCGGGGATTTCCGCACCCGTCTTGAGCAGGCGCGTTACCTTGGTCTTGTCCACCGTGGGCGCGGTATACTTGAGGCAATCGTCTCTGTGGGTTTGCAGATAGGCCACAAGGGCGTCCTCGTCCGTCACCTCGCAACGGGTAGATGCACGGAAGCTCACGCTAACGCGGGGCGTTTCAAATGCCTGCCCGCCCAGAGAGTAGGACAGATACTCACGCAGGCGCTTGGCCTTGTTCTCACGCACCGTGCGACGTGCGGCAAGGGCCTTTTCCTCCTCGCGGATCGCCACCGCCTCCGCGTCCAGATGCTTGATATACAGACCGATGTTTTCCAGCTTGTCCTCACGGGCCATCTGCAAAGCGTCGAGCTTTTCAATGTCGATAACCTCGCCCGTTTCAAAGTCCACACAATCCATGATCTCGCGGTTGATTTCCCAAAGCGTCACAGCGCACCCTCCTTTTCTTCCTCGCTCTCGCAAAACAGAGCCAGTCTTTCGTCGTCCATGAGCTGCTGAATTACAGCCAGTCGCTCGTCGAACGTGAGGCTCAAAATTTTATCGTTCATAACGGCCAGAGCCGCCTTGTGGTAAATTTCGGATTTTTTCATTGACTTTTTCCTCCCTTGGCGATATAATCACGCCAGCAAATCTATTTTTCATTGCCGCCTTTCGGTCTGCTCACCGGAGGCGGCCTCCTTCTTTCAGCTTCCACACGGTAACGTTCTTGCCGGTGTGGGGGCTTTTCTTTTTGCCTGCGGCTTCGATGATCCCCGCCGTGCAAAGCTCCGTCAAACGGGGTCTTGCAAAGTTCGGGTCATAACCCGCGATAATGCCGTCAGCTTCCAACACGCTCAAAATATCCTCGGCAGACATGCCCTCCGGGTGCTGCTTGAGAATGTTGACGATATACCAGCAGCGCGTAGGTGCGTCTGGCTTCACGTCGTAGTAAGCCGCTCGGCGGTTTTCCGCCTGTATGCTCATGCACTCACCTCCCGTCAATAGAACAGGCCGCCGATGTACGCGAACAGCCACATGGCAGCAATGCTTGCCACCGAGCCGATCACGCCCACGACCACGGGGCCGCCGGTTTCCATGCCGCCCATAAAACCGAACAGGAACAGGAACGCCACACCCGCCAGCACTCGCGCGGTTGCCCGGATCTTTCTCAAAGTTCTCTTGCTCATTGCTTTCTCCCTTCCAGCGCGAATTGTGCGCTAATTCCTCCGATGGCTTGCCGAACGCTGCTCGGCAATGCCTGTACCTCTCTCTCATGCGCCGCCCTCGCTCTGTACGAGCGTTGGAAGTTCGACGCCACGACACTCTGCACCGCGTCCCTGTCCATAGCCGCCCACTCGCGGAGCTGCGTAGGACTTCCCACGATGCGCTGTATCACAGGGGGCAGCTTGTCGTATTCCTCCTGTGAGCCGTAAAGCCCGTTCCGTAGAGCCTTGGCTACCAGCGTCCACGCCTCTTGCTCGGTCATTTCCTCTGGCTGGCGCAGTTTGGTAAGCCGTTCCTTGATAACGCCCACCGGGGGCATAAAGCGGTTGGTATCTGCCGCCATGTGGGCCATGACCGCCGCCGTAACTTCCCCGGCATCGTCGGTGTCGAACATCTGCGCCCACAGCGTGATCGTCGCCATAAGCATTTCGTCCGTCTTACCCTTGAAGCTGTCGGGGTAGTTGGCCTGCATGATGGTGATGATCTGCGCAGCTTCTCGCTTATTCATCGAAGTCACCTCGCCTTAACATTTCCAGTAGCCGGTCGCCACCGCTTTGCGGCTGTGTCTGCCGGGTTTGTGTTCCCTCGTTCCTCGCCCATGCTCGGATGGTGGCAAGATGGTTTTTGTACTTCGCGCCCTTGCTTGCTATGTATTCGGATAGGCGTTCAATGCGCTGTTCCCAATCACCGGGAAACTCGCATTTGAGCTTGTCCAGTTCCTCGTCGGTCAAGAGGACGTTGGAGTATCTGCCATACTTGTGGCGGGTCTTTTTAGGTGCGGGTGCTATATAACATTCGTTCTCTATCTCTACCTCTTTCTCTACCTCTATCTCCCCCTCTTTCTCGCTTGCGGTTTGCTTCGGTTTTGCTTCCGTTTTGCTTGCGGTTTGCTTACCGCTTGCTTCCGTTTTGCTTCCGTTCTCACCGCCCTTTTTACCGCTCTGCGATTTCCTCCTACTTGTGTCCAAAGTGGGGCGAATTAGGGTAAAAACAGCGCTTGCCGTACCAGAAAGGTTAGGCTCTTTGTTGTCCAGCGCATAGGCGCATACAGCCAGTAAAACGGCGGTTTGATCTTTCTTGGGCAACGCGCTAATTGCTTCATAGTAAGAACGGTAGAATGTGAATTGCGTTCGTTCCACGTTCGTGATCACTTCCTCTCAAGTTGCTCTCACGACGCTGTCAGCGTCGCCAGACGATCGTATCAGCATCGTCTCACGCATCTGCGTCGTCGCCGACCATCAGTTTGGAGATATCGGGCTTGCCGCCCGTGTTGCAGTATTCCGCAAACTTCGCCGGGAAAATGGTGTAGTCAAAGTGCTTGCGCCCCGGCATCTGCACAGCCACCGCAAAGGGGTACAGGCCTGCTCGGATGTATGTACGCACAACGTTGGGATCTTTGCCCAAGATTCGGGCCACATCGGCCACGGTTACTCTGCTCATGTTGTTCCTCCTCGATGTGTCTATTTTAGACACTTACTTGGCAAAAAAAATACGGTCTACCATGTCACAGTCAAGGCCATAGCGATCCTTGATTTTTGCAATCTCTCCCTGTTTGAACTCCGTCCCGTTCTCGTTAATCTTGTTGGACAGGCTCTGTGCAGAAATCCCGAGAAATTCAGCCAGAGCAGCAGCGGTGTCTCCATGCAAAAGCATTACGCTCCTCAATAGCTTTGCGTTCATGTTTCCCCTCCCTCCATTCATAAGAGTGTGTGTCTATTTAAGACACCACTCGGGTAAAAAAATATATACCACAAGATATTGTGTGTCTTATTAGGACACCATCACTATACTACAATAATTTTTATCTGTCAATAATTATTTTGAAATAACTTCAAAAAATATTTGATTTTTAGGACACGATGGTGTATTATTAGGACACACAAGTGAGGTGATAAATAATGGAAATCGGTGAGTTGATTAAAAGAGCGCGAATTGATAGCGGTTTGACGCAAGAAGAGTTAGGAAAACTTGTCGGCGTCCAGAAGTCGGCGATTGCCAAATATGAGAACGGCAGGGTTGTCAATATTAAAAGAAGTACCTTGCAAAAATTGGCTGAGGCATTAAATCTTCGCGGCTCCGATCTAATCGAGGACAAAAAAGAACAGCCCGCCGGTACTGGCGAGCTGTCACCGAAACGCAAAGCGTTTATTGAGAAGGTTATGCAGATGTCCGACGAGGAGGTGGATCGGCTGGAGCAGATTCTGTCTCTTGTTGAAGGTACAAAGTAACCAGTTGGTCAAATTGTTCCTCGGTAAGATTTAATATTCTGTCAATGATATTTTGGCGTCTGTCCATTTGGTGGCCCTCCTTGCGGGAACGTGCGTTCTCCGGTGTAATGGCATCATTGTACGACACAACCGAGGTCGAAATCCGTCGAATTATTGAACACTTTGTGAAACTTTATAAGAAGATGTGCGAGGGTGTCCAGCGCCAACCGACCACCCCCGCACGGGTGATAGGCCACTCATGACCTGTGCATAGCCTATCATTCACAACAGCGATTTTCAATACACGAAAGTGATAAAGCGCATATCACTTGCGAACAGCGGTTTATCACTTTCGCAAAAGGATTATCACTTATGCGAATATAGGAGAAAAATCATGTTTGAGAAATGTATTACTTGCAACCGGATAGGAGAAAGTTGCGTACCGAACTTGTGGTTGCTGCCGTTCCCGGATCTCATTCAATGGTGTATCAAGCGGCAGAAACATCTTGGCTGGACAAACCAAACATGGGCAGACAAAGGAAACACGCCCGTCGGCACGGTCAACCGCCTAAAGGCCGGTGATACAGATTGCAAGTATTCGACAATGCGCAACCTTGCGTTAGCCTTGATCGGCGGCACAACTGACGAGTGGCCCTGCACCGAACAAGTGGAAAGGGAACTGCGGCAATTGGAACAATTGGAACAGCAGGCCGCACGGCTCTCAATCGTAGAAGCGGAAAACAGGGCATTGAAAGAACGCTTCGCCCATATCGACGAGCTGTACCGCCAAGAGCTGCGAGCCGTCAAGGCGGAGTATCAAGAGGAAATTGCATTTCTGCGCGACGAATTGAAAGCGCGGAGAGGAAAGTAAGCCAAAGATAATTGACGGAATTGTGAGAAAGGATTGCAGTATGGGTCTTTTAAAGTCGTTATTACATTCGGCCACAAAGGCGGCGGCGATGGACATGGTAAGGGCAGCCAAAGCAAAAGAGTCCGCCAAATCCAGCAAGAGAAAGAGCGACGACGAAGCACGCGCCAAAGCGGAGCTTGCGGCCCGCATGATGGCCGAAGCCAAGGAACAGGGCGACAGGCATTGGAAAATCGTAAAGGAGTCCGCGACGCTCGTAAACGAAACAACTAATCCAGAAGTATTTTTTAGCCGCTATAACCTCGTGCTTGAACATTTGGAACGCCTTGCGGGATTGGAATGTACGGGCATTTATGACAGCTCCCCAGAGTTGCCGAGCGAAGCATTTGAAAGGATTGACGCGCTGTTCCCTACCGCAACAAATAGATTCCTTGACCGCGCCCTTGAAGCGGCGCAAAAACACGCCGACAGCTTGAAAACCGAGAATGGCAAAAAGGCCGCGATTCTCCGCTTTTTTGATAGTATGGATAAATATATCATCCACATGGACAGCGAAAGCGTGGTGTACTTTGACGAATTGAGAGAAAAGCATTGTCCTAAAGCAAATTAAAAACAGGGCGTTTTTTAATTTGCTTATTGGCTGAATATTCAAAACACAAGCAAAATTTTAAGATAAGAGAGGAGCTTGCTGTATGAGATCCCCAAGTGGATATGGCAGTATTGCAAAAATGAGCGGCAAGCGCCGCAACCCGTACCGTGTACAGATCACGACGGGCTGGGAATTTGTAAAGGACGAGGACGGCGATCCGGTGTTTGACGCAAACGGAGAGCCGAAAGTAAAACGCATAAGAAAGACAATGGGGTACTACCCGACACGCAAGGCGGCTATGATCGCGCTGGCTGAGTACAACAAGACGCCGTATGATCTGGACGTTGCGACGGTAACATGGCTTGACGTATGGAACAAGTGGGGGCCTGCAGCAATCGAGAACGCCAGCAAGTCCCTCGCGCCGCAGTTGAAAAAGGCACATGAACGTTGCGCCCCGCTGTACTCCTTGAAGATGAAAGACGTTCGCGCCGGTCACATGCAAGACATACTGGACAGCATTTCCCACATGGGGGGCACGTCGCAGGCGCGTCTTAAATACGTCATGCAAAACAACTTTAAGTGGGCGCTGCAAAACGACGTTATCAATAAGGACTATTCGCAGTTCTTAACAACAGATGTTAAGAAGAAAGAGGAAGCGCTTCACTTTCCGTACACAACGGAAGAGATTAAGAAACTATGGACTTATGAAAACAAGCTGTTTCCATTTGTCTACGGAAATAAGGGCGGCACAAAGGAAACCACCGTGCAGGCCGCAAACGCCATTTTGGTGCTGCTCTACACAGGCCTGCGCATTATGGAGCTGGGCGAACTCAAGGCGGCAGACGTACACCTTGACGAGCGTTATATTGACCTACAAGGCACGAAGACGAAATCGGCAAAACGTATCGTCCCGATACACAAAGACATTATCCCGGTGATTGCGTCGCTTCTGGCAGACGGCGGAGAGTATCTTGTGGTAAACGGGCACGGCAAGCCTGCAACATACGACCAATGGAAAAAGTGGGTACTTGCGCCCGCAAATGAGATCATCGGAATGGAACACACCTTGCACGACACTCGCCACACTTTTATTTCTGCCGCCGAACGATCCGGGCTGGATGCAAACAGCATCATCTTAAAGCGGATTGTTGGTCATTCCACCAGCGGAAACACGACGGCGATCTACACCCACAAAAACATAGAGGATCTCATTGCCGCCATCGACAAAGTGACCCTCATTTAGTGTGTGCCGTTTGTGTGCCGTAAATCACTTTTCACCAATTTTAATACCATCATTATATTGCAATAATAACCAGTTTCGACCGCAAAAACCCCTATCTTACAGGGGTTTTTGTTATTTTACAAAAACTGGATAGACAAATATAGTAATTTCTCATATACACCTATTGTTTATGACCAAAAACCCGCAATCCCTTGTGGCACAAGCGTTACAGCGCGGTTTATAGGTCATTTTATCCCAGTATAAAACCGCAAATTTGTGTGCCGTGTGTGTGCCGCAATTCAAGAGTAAGGCAACGCAAAAGCAACGGAAAACAACATTGCAACTATAGTGCCTTATAGCACAAAAACGAATTAAAGTCAACCCCGCCAAATTCGGGGCTTTGTGCCATCACTCACTTGTACGCATTGTGTGCAAATCACACAAGAAAGACGGCGAAACTTTGGCTATTCCGCGAATTGCTTTTTCTGTACGCAAAGCGTACAATATGGACACAGTAAAGGAACGGACAACCGAAAGGAGAAAACACAATGATCGAGATCGCCAGAATTACAACCTTCGCCACCGCCAACCGCCGCGATATCGTCCGCCGACTGATGGGCACCTGCCAGTCCTTCAAGACCCTAACCTTCGCGGACGCCTTTGCCATGTACCGCTATTATGAGCAGGCTGGCATGGTGCAGCGCGGTGATGGTTATCTCGTAATCTACCACGACTGCGACTGCTAACAACACCGGGGCGGGGAAACTCGCCCCACCGAAAGAAAGGAGAACGGATTATGACAGTTGCAAATCTGCTCAACGTGACCGATGGCGGACAGAAAATCAGAATCACAGCCGCTAACAGCCTAAAAACCCTTTATGAAGGTCAAGCATGGTGCGCCCCTTATGTGGGTTGTGAAGTAGTAGCAATCTACACCACGGGAAGCACGATTGTCGTTGGCGTAATTTAACCACACCCGCCTGTCCTACCGGGCGAACGGGGAGAAAGGATGATGCACAATGACCGTTAAAGAACTTCGCGAAGCCGCAGGCATGACCCGGCAGCAGTTTATGGAATATTTCGGCCTGCCGTACCGCACCCTACAGGACTGGGAACTGGGCAACAGAAAATGCCCCGGCTATCTGCTGGACTTGATGGAATATAAGCTGCGGAAAGAGGGCATTATCAAATGAAACCGCATAGAATCATAAAGAACCCAACCAGTTACGTCGGAGAGCCGTCCAGCAAATACGGATATGATCGCACCGGGGAACAGTTCAAGGCAGATATGCAAGCGCATAAGGAACGGGGCGAGTTTCTGTGGAGCGAGTTCGTTAGTTTTATGAAGTCCCACGACGCCACGCCCGACGATTTTCGGGTGATGTTCACACGATACTATGACGAGTTCTTGAGCAGATAGAAAACAAAAGAGGGGGAGGGCATAGCGCCCTCCCCCCTTTCTGTCGTGCGTTATTTTCGCTTCTACGCCGTTTTTATTTTGCCCCTCCGTTTACTCGCCCACAATAGAGAGCGGACGGCACAGCATAAAACGGCGCGTCTGTCAACCCGTCACGATCTGGGCCTTGCGCAGCACGGTTTCCAGCTCGTCCAGAGCGTTGTGCGCCTCACTCAGCGCAGCCTCGACAGAGGAAATCCTTTCGTAGATGCCGCCCAGCACAGCGTCGGCCTCCTTGCGAGTGCCGTACTTGCCCAGCACAATACTGTATTCCTCGGTCTTGGGAGGAACGTATGCCTTGCCGTAGTAGTTGCAGATGCCCTTGGCGATGGCCTCGCCGATGGCTTCCACGTTCTCGATCAGCCACTTGGCAACGTCCTTGACATCGTGGAAATCGACCTCAATGTAACAGCACGGCGCGTTGGTGTCGCGCAGTTCTGCTAGATCCTGTCGTGCCGTGATACTCTCGCTTGTGCCGGGGGTCAGCGGTGCCAGCGTGTTAAAAATGGCCAGCGATGCCTTGTAACCCTCGCCGTTCTTGTTCCAACAGAAAAGGCGGGTGCCGGTCACCTTGCCGTTGTACGCGTTGGTGTGGATAGGCACATGGAGGTCTGCGCCCCACTTGTTGCTTTCCGCGATACGGGCGGTCATGCTGGCGGTTTTGTTGTTCTTCACTTCAAAGCCGCAGCGCTTCAGCGCCAGAGCCGCCGCATCCGCGATCTTGCGGCAGACGACCGCCTCGTTGGTGCCGCCATAGGCGTATTTGTTCGCCGTCTGGTCGGACGGGGAAAGGTAAACCTTCGCCACGATTATTCACCCTCCTTGGTCAGCTGCTTGCCGATCTGGTTTACACCAACGGCAGCAAGGCCGCTGACGATGCCCACAGCAAACGCGCTGATATAGTCATGCACGGGAAACTCGGGCATGATATACATGCCCGCGATACCCAGCACACCGCCTGCCAGTCCCACGATAATGGGGATCCACTTATCTTCCAGAGGGCTTGCCTTAACCAGCAGGCCCACAATGTATGCAATGACGGTAATGGCCGCCACGCCCGCGATACCGAAGTCCATAGTTTAATCTCCTTCCCGTTATCGGTTGATTAGATGTGTCTGTAGCTCTTCTTTTGCGTGTTGCATTTGGTCAATGTTGTTGCCGTCGATACCGTGATCCAACAGGGCCAGCAAAGCAAGCTGCGTGACCCGGTTGCTTGCGTCGATGGCATCAAAGTGGTTGCCGCCCTTGTCGAGCCGCTTATCTACCTCTTTGCGCCACTCTTCCAGCTCCTTGAGCCGTTCGTCCTGTTTGACGTTGGGGGCTTTGGCAGAATGCCATGCCTTAACGACTTTTTCTACCGCGTTGGACAGCAGAACGATTGCCGATGCAACCGCCAACGCCGCCGTCCACGCTGCGCTGATATTATCCATCGGTCACACCCCCTTACTCATACCGCTCGCTGAACGCGATATCATCCCATGCCGACACGGTGGCAGATGTCTCGACCACGCACACATGATTGTCCCAGACATACCACTTGCCTGCCTCCACAGTCACGTCGCCATTGGAGAAGTCAAGCACAATAGCGCGGCCCATGCCAAGACCGTCCGTGTACGCCATGGGGATGAAGTCGATGCGCTCACGCTCTGCCATGTTGCTCTTACCCCACGCGGCAGGATGACGGGCGCACATCACGATATTGCCTAGCATATTGATTGCCCGTGCGCGTTGGAACATGTAAGAATGCTCCTCATCGGCGATTAGAATGGGTGTGTTGTATTTGTTCGATCCATCGACGAAGTTATCGCCCGTGCAGTCAATGAATCTGATTACACCGCTGTCTGTGATCTCGTAGACCATAGCAACATGCCCGATCCCCCTAAATTTCGTGGCATCGATAAACAGATGGTCGTTGACCTGGCTGTCCCAGCGGTTGCCGAAAAATACAAGGTCGCCCACATCCAGCTCCGCGAAGGGGATCTCGCAGCCCATAACGTACAGCTCTTTCGCCATATCGTTTGCGGTTGTGAAGGACTTCATATACTGCGCGTTGGGGAATTTCGGATCACCGACTCTCTTTGCGGAGTAGGTGCTGTTGACAGAATAGGAGTATTCGTCTACACCTTCGCCCAGCGGCTGCTCGAATTTGTAGTATTTATCTTTGCCCGTTGCTCCGCTTGCGTTGCTGCGGAACACGCCGCCGATGTGCCGTCTGTCCGGGAACTGGAACATGTATCCCCAATCAAACGCCTTGTTGATGACGTTGCTGTAGGTGCTGCCAGTCTTGCCCTTGAAGTCGGTCACAGAACGACCCATCCAGATCATCTCTACAAAGGTTGCGCAACACAGTTTGAACAGCGACCATTCTTTATCCCAGCAATAGTTGCTTGCATACGCGTTATGCGTAACTTCGTACTTGTACTCAAAGGTGGTTGTGCGCACGTTGTAGTAGTCATCCATCAGCTTGCGCATCTCCGCCTTCTGCGCCGTAGTCAGCGTGGGCGTTGCCTTGCGGTATTCCGCAGGGTCGGGCAAATACCCGGCAGAAAAGCTACCAGGCTCAATGCAGAAGTTGGACAGCACAATGCCGTCGCCCACCAGATCAGCCGTGGGTCGGATATCATCACTCGCGCTATCTCTCACCACCATGTATGTCAATGTGGACTTTCGGACAAACGGGACTACGATCCGCCCATTGTACAGATCAAAGGATTCTTGACCCTGCACGCTCCATCTAAACATCTTGCCCTGCGTGTCTTCCGGAACACCGGAACAGTCGAAGGACAGCACATACTGCTCGCCGGCTCTAAGCGCCTTGGGCGTTCGCAGATGGAAATACGTGTCGCCGGTGTCTTTGTAATCCAGCACAATGCTGCGACCGCGAACGGTTACGTTCCCCATTCCAACATACTTGTTGTCTTGCCAGCGGAAGGGGTTGTCGTAGTCGATAAGGTTTTGCCTGCCCAGCGCATCGCCCACCGTCTTTGCGTCGGCCGCTTTTCCATCCTGCGTCAGTTCCTTGTCGATAGTTGGTTTAAACTCGTCATACTTTACGCCGTTGATTGTTAAACTATTAAGCTGTGCTATAGTAACCACCCCTTACAAAATCTCGATATTTCCGCCCTCTTTCTGCCAGAAGCAGTTTGCAGCAATCGACACGTTGCCGTCGTTCTGCTCCACAGTTGCGGTCTCCGCAAACACCATGCCAACGTTTCCAAGCCCGTCATCCGTGATCGACAGCAAGTCGCTCTTGTACTCGATAACGCCGCCGATGGAACGCCATTTATAACCGACACGCACCCACGGCATGACCATTTTCCACACACCCTCGACGTTGAGCCACGGGAGAGCCGCCCGCCAAGTGCCGTCAATGTTGATAGCAGCAATGCCGCCAAACATATCAATGACCAAGTCAGCGCAAGCCGTCGGTATGAGGCCGGGGCCGCTGGTAGCGCCGCCACCTTCCACGGCCTTGAACTTGATTCCCACAATTTCCGTTTGCGCCGCAGATAGACCGCTAACTGTAATTGTCGTGCTTGCGGTTTTGGTGGCTGTTCCCGTCCACCAAGTGCCATACGGCACAAGCGTAAACTCATGCCAGTCGTCCTCACCGCCGCCAATATGCAAATAGCATTTAACGCCGTATTGAGTGTTCGACTCGTCGTACTTTAAGTGTGCGCTCACAGTACACTTGACTGTGACAGAGTCCAATGTACGGTTTGACGGCTCCAAAGTCACAGTATAAAAGCCATACGGGCCGCCATAGGTTGACTGCTGATCTTCTAGTACAATTTGTGCAGCCAAAGTAGCCACCCCCGATTACAAGATTTGCAAATAGATGTCGCCGTGTTCCCCACCGCGCGGCTCCTCGGTGCCGTAGGAAATGCGGAGTACCTTCGTGCCGTCGAGCCGTTTAAACGCGCCGCCGCAATACGACACAGTATTGCAATGCTCGGTAAGGCACTCGGACGGATCCATATAGGTGCCGCTGTAGGTGAAGTACGAAAAGTCCGTTACTCCATCAAACGCAACGACAAGTACGCCGTCTGCGTCGTAGCCGTGGATATAGTCCGCGCCTTTTACCGCATGGTCTACGGCGTAGGATTCGCCGTTGTAAGCTAATGTCGCCATTTGTTCGCCTCCTTAATAACTGGGGATGCTGGCCTGCGAGCCGGCCAAGATACGACCACCTTCAACCACATAATATAGGATCGCAGACGCGCTTTCGTTGGTGCCGAACGAACAGATAGACCCTCGCGTACTGGCGAGTGCCACATTGTTGCCAGTACCGGCAAGCCTTTGAACGTAAACGCTGGAACAGTTCGTACTAATTACCGCATTTGCCGTCGTGTTATTGATCGTTACCGTGTTTGTAAATACGGCGTTGGAAAAATACGACGCATAAACGCCATACTGTGCGCCGCTTGCCGAAAAAGGAGAGAGGACGCGCACAGTCGAGCCGATCAAATGCAGAAACCCGCCAGAAATGTTCAAGGCGATATTGTTGATCTCAAGCGATTTAACATTATCGACCAGCATACTGCTAACGGTTACCGCTGCACCATCTACACCCGTTATCGCAATGTTGCCGTTTCCAAAATGCTGAATGGTAACATTTTCGTTGTAGGTGCCAGCAGCAACGTTTACTGTGGCAGTAAACCCGCCCAAACATTTAGGAATGGTCGACAGTGCCTTGTTGATCGTCTTATACGGCGCGGTGCTTGTGCCGTTGCCGGTGGTGTCGTTGCCGTTGGGTGATACATACAGGGTGACGTTTTTGGTGAGTGTGTACGCCTTTTGGTCAAGCAACTTCTTGTTGATAGGTGTACCAGTATGGGAGGGCTGGTCTGCCCGCGTCATGTCGTATACGTTCGGCTGCCCACTTACAGGGGTAAGGCGAACACGACCCGGATATCTCGGCGCCCTGTCTACCACAGGGGTATTTACGCTCATGTTTTTACCTCCTTACAGTTCGCCGCAGTATAAATCGTCGGAAAAATACCACGCCGAAGCCATATTTTCGAGCAGTACGCCCACGTCGTAGATAATCTGCTCAATGTCGTTCGCTTCTCGGTAATTCAGCCGCCCGGTATTTTCGGGCGCTGGCGGGGTCGTCGGGAAGCGAGAAAACGACGCCCGCACGGTCGATACATAACCGAGGTATTTTGTCAAGTCCTCCAATGTGGGGATCTCTCCATCTGCCCAGTCAACCCTCGCAACAAAGGCGTTGTCGGGCAAATACCCATACTCCACCAGACGGTTGCGGACATAGTTGAGCGCAGCGCCCACGCGGTTGAGATCGGTGTAGT
>JAEIGA010012507.1_pt1 | contig 12879 bp, 15 predicted proteins | sample 9270691 | NCBI WGS metagenome assembly JAEIGA01 (sample SAMN17057246, study PRJNA624740) | gut metagenome | biome: biome; isolation source: fecal sample | host: Bos grunniens | place: China: Xizang | collected 2019 | reverse complement strand
TTATTGTTGAATGGAAAATAGTGCATATTGCATTATACTGTGATGTGCTGTGCGGTCTATTTATGGGTGAGATATACCGCTCCATGAAAAAATTTTTTTTTACATTCCAGGTGCAGTGTGCTATACTCTAATCAGATCAAACAATTATTTAATTTGAAAGGATGGTGCATTTATATGTATGTGGTATTAGGTGGTTATCAAGATGGCAATATAATAAGTGATGTTACACTCAATTATTTCGCTAATATCAATGATGCTATTGCCTGTGGGCGTAAATTTGAACAAGATTACTTATATATTACGATTAGATATATGAATAGTTCAGATGATGATGACGGCATTGACTACGATTTGAATGATTTAGAAAGTGAGGAATAATAAATGGTGGCACATTTAAACAACAGGCACAATAAATCACATGTTAGAGAAATATATTTTGATAGTATGAAAGAATTATATGATGTACTGGTAGATCGACAGATTATCTATACTAACGATTACGATCCATATACACGGGCACAGATCGAGCGTGCTGGATTTGATTATGTTGATTTTGAAGATACATATAATGAAGAATATGAACGCAGCGGTGTACAGTGGTATGAATATTTGCAGAATTATAATTTGCCAGTGCTTAATGATGTAGAGATATATTTACTTATTGATGATTGCTTACACCGTAATTATATATTTGATATATTTTATTTTGAAACTGATCACAAAATTGAATTTGATGAAGATGGTAAAGTCGTACCTAGAATAAAAGTTGTCGATTAGTTGCGTAGAAGTTGCGTAGAAGTTGCGTAGAAAGGATAAATAATTATGAAATTTTTATTGTTAACAAAAGATGAAAGTGAATTTGATATCATTGGCCAGATCAATTACGACTTTAATAGTAACAATCTATTGATCAACCAGAATGTGCAGCATATTGGTAATTTTTACATTTTAGAGGTTAAACCACGCGATATGGTTTGGACTAGCTTTTTAATAAATAGTATACGATTTTACGGATATAATAGGCCACTTAAACATAATGTAATATTTGAGGGTGATATCGTTGATTGCGACATCAACTTTACTGGATGCTGGTATGATGGCAAGTTTATCAAATTTTAAGAATTTTAGTTATTTTGTCATGTTTCTAAAAAACCTTGGAAACTTTAATATATATACAGGGGGTTGAGCATGATGAAAAAAAAGAAATTTGAGCCAATGAGCAGCACGCGTATAGATAGCCTTGTAAATGCTGCTAAAATGGGCGATTTGACCGCTAAAAAAGAACTTTTATACGAATATAAAAAAGATGCTGGTAACTTAAATCGGAGAAACGCACGACTGAAAGAAAAGGGTTATGGAGATCTCCCAGACGTGCAGCTATACGATTATATGGTTGAGGAATCCGGAAGTATATCCGGAAAGCTGCCAACCGGTTACAAACATTTCGAAAATTTGGATGAGCTTGGCGAAACACTAAAATATGTTTCGTCGGCCCTACAAACAACACCAACTATATCAGAAATCACAGAAATTAGCAAGGATATAGCTAATTTTATAGGCCAAAAAAGGGAAAATATATCTTCAGATAGAATTGAATATATTTTTTCGGATGAATTTCGAGAACAATTTAATTTGCACGACATGACTCCTGATCAGACCGTTGAATTTTATAAGTTTTTGAAGTCTGATTCTTTCCAAACTTATAGAGATCTGGATAGTGCAGAGGTCTTGGAAAATGCTGCGGACGCGATCAGGAAGGGAGCAAGCGCAGAAGATTTTGAGCAAGCTTATTTTGATTATTTGGCTGGTGAAGAAATGGACGAAATTGCAGCATTTGAGCGTGTCAAGGAAAAATATACTAAAGTTGAACCAAAGAAAAAAGTTAAAAAGAAAAAAGCAGTAGTTAATAAGCAAAAACGAAGAAAATCAAGAAAATCAAGAAAAAATAGAAAGAAAAAGTAATGATAGAAATAGAAGTACCCGTAGTAATTGACGGAAATGAACAGATACAAAAAGAAGTTTTTTATACTATCCGCGATTTTCCATATAAAAAATTATTAAATAATGGCGTGCCGCTGGTCACGCAAAACATACATAGTCGCGATAATAAACCAATTGCATATTATAACATCGAATGTGCGTTTGACATTGAAACAACTACAATGGATAGTTTACCAGCGGAAGGAATCAAGTCACCATTTGCATTTATGTATCTATGTGCATTTTGTATTGGATCCGATTGTGTGTATATGCGTAACTGGAAAGACGTGCTAACCTTCCTGGAACGGTTGCGTGATAATTTAGCACTATGTTATCATCAGCGGATAATTATATACGTTTTTAATCTCCCTTTTGAATTTATGTTTTCTAAAAATTTCATAAAATTTTCTGAGGTTTTTGGAAAGAAAAAGAAACAGCCTATGAAAGCTTTTGCAGATGAATACGGCGTCGAATTTAGATGCGCCTGGGCGCTAACTAATATGTCATTTGACAAAGCGTGCCAATCAAGTAAATATGTGTTACACAAAAAAATGGTAGGATCCACTATTTTTCCAAAATTTAATTATGATAAAATCCGCACGCCATACACAAAACTGGAAAATCACGAGTACGCATACATGTACAATGATGTACGCGGCCTTTGCGAACTGGTAAAGGAACATCGATTTGGTGAAATGTCTGGGAAAATCATCGACATACCATTGACCAGTACATCATACACTCGAAGACTTGCTCGGAAATCTATGCAGAAAAATAAGATAAATAAGGCCAAACAAAAGCGCATGGCATTAAATGCGCACGAGTTTAAGCTATTACAGGATGCTAATCGCGGCGGATATGTACATAGTAACTTTAGATATGCAAACCAGATAATAGATACTGGCATGTTATCGGATGACATGAAAAGCGCATATTTGTATGCTATCTGTTGCATGCGCTACCCAATGAGCAAGCTAATGCGTGTGGATCCTTCACGTTTTTATGATTATATAGACGATGATAGCAAAGCATGCTTTTTCCGCGTTGTATTTCGCGATTTGGAGAAGATAAACAGTTTAGGCATGCCTTATCTATCATATAACAATTGCACCTCTAAAATGGGCGTTGTGCAAGATCGTGGCAAGGTACTAAAAGCTAAAATGATAGAGTGTGCTCTAACTGATTTGGATTTTAAAGTCATACAAGAACAATACACTTGGAACGAAGACGAATTTTATATTTCTGATTTATATATTTGTAAAAAAGACTACTTGCCAAAAGAATTGATTGAGGTAGTTATAAAGCTATTCGAGAACAAGTGTTTTTATGAGAATAAAGACAAATATATCTATAATAGCTATAAAAAATTAGCTAATTGTATTTTTGGTATGATGGTTACAAATCCAATCCCGGACCATGTAGAATACGATCCGGACACATGCGACTGGGAAGTTACCAGGCCGAAAGAATTGGAAGAAATAGAAAGCAGTTTACAATCTTTTTATAACTCGCACTCAAGCTTTTTAACCTATCAATGGGGCGTTTATACTACCAGTGCAGTTAGATATTTATTATTTAAGGCAATTTTGGCTATCGGGGAAGATAACGTTTATTATTGTGACACTGATTGTGTTAAATATAAGAATAATCCAGAATTGCGGGAAAAATTAAAAGAAGTAAATGCGTACATTTGGGAAATGGCTGAACAAGCTCCAATACTCCCAGAGGTTACCGTAGATGGTAAATTGTATCGTATGGGCCTTTTTTGCCCGGAAAAAACTGCAATTCGGGCTAAAATGCTAGGCCCTAAACAATATGCGTGTGAGTATGCGGATCCAGAAACAGGAGAAATATATACGCAAATTACAGTCGCTGGACTGTCGAAAGAAAAAGGCAGCGCCGAACTGACCGCCGGCAATCAATTAGATGATTTTTACGTAGGTAAAACACTAACAACGGCCGGCAAGCCGGTTGCGTACTATAACGAGTGGGAACCGCGGCGTATTACCGTACAAGGCAAAAGCTTTTGGACGGCGTCAAATATTGCGCTAGTTAATGCGCCTTATACTATTGGTAAAACTGACACATACAAGGATCTTTTATCCAAAAAATAATGGGGGTTAAAAAAAAATGGGGAAAAAGTATATTAGCAAAGATAATCAAATTAAAGTTGTAAAAAAGGAAACGCTATGGTTAGTATATTTAATCTTAGATTGCCTTGATAATAATGCGGATGGATTTACAATCACTTTGCCAATCGCAGAAAATCAAGGCATTAAAGTTGATATACGGCCGTTGGAGATAGTAGATTTAGAAAGGGAAATTGATAATGAGTAATTTTGTAACAAGAACATATACTGTACATCATGTTGAATATTATGATAATAGAGGTATTAGACAAATTTTTGATACTTTCGATAAAAAATTTAATATCGATGATTTTTTAAAAGCCCACGGGATCCGCTCAATTAAAGCGGTAAAAAAGTACGATAAAAAAACTAAAATTATGCGTATGAGCCTGGACGATTTTTATAAAAATGCTGAGGAAATCACCGACCAGCGCTATAAATAGGGCGGATTTTTATGAATAGATACCATGATATTGATAATTTAGTAATCCCGGATAACATTGATGTTAATTTGCCATATAAGTATGTTAATGGCGTGCAGTTATTTAACATATATTATTATCTTAAATATGACTTTATCAACCTTATCCACATTTTGGGCGCGCGCGGGATTGGTAAAAGCTACGATATATTTGAGCTTTTATACTTAAATCGCAAACCTGGGAAAGAATTTTTACTGTTAAAAACAACAACAGGCGACTTGCAGAAAATTACCACGGAAAAGGGAAATCCTTATAATGTTTATTGTGCTGATAAAGGCCTATTAGATCGGCAAGGAAAGCCGCTAATTTGCGTAGAAAAAGACGGGGAAGAATATTATTTTTGTGAGCGTGATCCAGATGGAAATATAATATCAAAATTTGGCCGTGCGATTGCATTACTATCTGGATCAAGGGGTGTTGATTATAGCAATGTTGATATTATTTTTTATGATGAGTTTATTCCGGATCCTGGTGTTATCGTGCAAAAAATATCCGAGCAATATACGGCCTTTAATAATCTCCTGGAGAGTGTTATACGGAACCGGGAAATGTTTGGTTTTGATATACCTCTTGTTATTTTGGCATCAAATAGCACTAGCCTTGCAAATGAAATGACACGCGGATTAAATCTGGTAAAAGTATACGAGAAAATGTACAAAAATGGTGATACGCTTTATATTGATCGTTTTCGTAATCTTTTAGCAGTATATCCATATTTAGAAGAATACTCCACAAAAAAGAAAAAAACATGGCTTTATAGATTAAATCACGGAACAGAATTTGAAAAAATGTCTGTTGATAATGAGTTTAGTTATGATAGCTTTTTTGCGGTAAACTCCAAAAAGCTAGTAGAATATAGACCACTTGTGCGCATTGATAACATTACTATTTTTAAACATAAATCAATACGTAATCGATATTATGCTTGTAATGCGCGTGCAGATTGTGAGGTGTACTTTTTAAAGGACACCATAGATGTTTTTTATAAAAAGTACTACATGCGGCTGCGTGATAGTGTTTACAATGGCAACATGATTTTTTCAGATTACGAAACAAAAAAAACGATCCTGGATATATTTGGAAATATCCAGAAATATAGGAAGAAAAAATAGACATTTTCTGAAAATATGATATAATAAAATAAATCTTTAGATTTTATCATTAACTTGTTGAATTGCCTCAAAGTTGCCAAAACTTTACAAAAACCAATAGTTTTCATGCACCGAAAAAACCGCCTAGGAAAATCCTAGGCGGTTTTTTTCGATTCTACTCATTTGTTGTTTATTCCAATGGGGTAAACAAAACTCTACCAGTTAAATCGTCTACATATACTCTAGCTCCTTTTTTTACAAAAATAGGTAGCATTAAGTACATCGACATACTGTCGTTACAGCTCATAAAAAAGTTGTCGTTTATGTATACAGTACCTTTTAGATTTTGTGAATTGTTAAGATCCAGTCGAATATATCCATCTGCTGGGCAAACATATTGATTTGCCTGTGAATTGTAAGTATCAAGATATACGTTGCTACCCATTTCATTTTTTGTAAATACTGTATATAATGTATCAATCGCCCCAGTTACCGTACCATCTCCAATAGTCGCAATTGATGTAGTTCCCATCTTAGCGTTTAGCGTGCCTACCAACTCATTAACCGACTGCGCAAGCGCTGCGGCCTGGCCTGCCACGGTGGCAGCACCTTCCGCCGTTGTTGCTGCCTGGCCCGCAATTGATAATGCGCTGGTTGCATTATCGGCGGCCGTGTTGGCTGTGTCATTTGCATTTTTTAGCTGAGTATCGATAATACTGTATGCGTTGTTAATGTCTGTCAAAAATTTAGGTTTGTCCGCTGCTATCCACTGTGGCAATCCATAGTTAGGTGTGCTATTTGTATAAGACATATATTTTTACCCCCTTTAAATTGATGTTCTCCAATCGTAAAATTGTGCAGTATAGTCCAGCTCATCATATTGTTGAGCGGTCAATTCCTGCGCATCGTATGCGGCCGCTGTTAGGCTCAAATCCTGGTGCAATCCAAACAAGTAACTAATTAGATCCTTGTAATATGTTCGCTCTCCCGTTACTGGGCTAGTCATATAAAATCTGTCATCAAACTCGCTAAAGTAACGCGTTCCTTGATTATCAAATTCCCAGGCTGTCATGTTTTTAGAATCAAACATTTCCGCGGTTATATCATAGTTAGCTGTTACCCCGTCAAATTTTCCAGCAGTAAAGCTATCTTTTGTCATGTAATCCCAGTAACTATCAAGCACATTTTGTAACGTATCTTGCTGCCCGGTCATCGGATTTACTACTTGTATATCCTGGATCAATTGCAAAATCTCTTGCCTAAACTCATCAAGATAGGCCAAAAGCTGCTCTCTGCACTGGTTACAATACAGCTGCACATACTCCGGGATATACTCTTGTAATTGCGAAATAAGCTGCGCATTTTGATTGATTAAGGCAATCAACGCATTATAATTATCATTGATCCTAAATAATAAATCTGTATAATGCTCATCAGAATATGCACGCAAGCTTGTGTTTAGCTGTTCCATAGCTGTTTCTATCTGATCAATATTTTGATCAATTCGCTGTACTGCTTGCTGCAACTCCTGTATACTTTGATCGTCTGTTTCTAACTTCTCTAACAGGTGATCATATTCTGACGCAAGCCTTTTTACTTCTCCTAAGATCCAGTCAAGATTTAGATCATGCAAATCTGTATAAGGAAAAACCTCATAAGCCATTTTTGCCCCCCTTTCTGGCTAGAAAATGCCTAAAATAAAGCTTTTTTGGAAATCGTTAATTATATAATCGTAAATGTTAAATTGCACGATTTCCCTCTGCTGTTTGATCATATCCTGCGTCGACATTACGCCTATGTTTCCGTGTGCGTAGATAATTTCCTTGTTTTGCTGCGTGCCCGTATTATCTACAATGTGGCCATGCGTAATATCAACTTTCTGGCCATGCTCTAGCTCTACCTTTTGCCCGTGCGTATAGTCAACCTTTTGGCCATGCTCTAGCTCTACCTTTTGGCCGTGCTCTAGCTCTACCTTTTGCCCGTGCGTTACGTCCTGCTTTAGTCCATTTGTCAATATACTACTATTGCTATCTGATAGTCCTTGTGTATTAAACGCGTGGGCCTTATTTAAGGTTGTATCACTGCCGCTGTTCTGAGTACTGTCAGTACCACTGTTTTGCGTTATATCCTTCCCACTGTTTTGCGTGATATCCTTCCCACTGTTTTGCGTGCTGTCAGTACCACTATTTTGCGTGATATCCTTCCCACTGTTTTGCGTGCTGTCAGTACCTCGATTTGTTTCATGTAAATCGTCCGTCCTGGTGTATGTATTATCTTCTTTTCGGTCGTAGTTTTCTATAGGGTTATATTCATATTGCGTTGTTTCGTATAATTCAGACCAAATCGGAAGATTCTTGCGCACCCATGCGCGTAATGCCTGTTTAAAAAAATCCGGCCGCGGGTAAAGTACTTCCCTATAACCACACTCCACCAGTAGATTTTCCTTTAATATGTCAACGTCAAGTCCTTCCGGTACTTCCAGCGGATCTAAAATGCTAGTATCGTAATCATAAAGCCCCATCAATGATAGTCTTGCTCGCATCTTGTTCCGCCCCCTTTCCGTCAAAGTGCTTTTTAACGCTGACATATTCAGCTCCGAAAAAATCATTAAAAGAATCTATAGATTCTTGCAAATTCGAAAGCCATACATCAGATAATACTTGTGTTTCCTCATTATTTGCGTTCACTTCATCAGTTAAAAGCCGCTCTTTTTTTTCGTAGTTAACATTACTAATACCTACAATACTGTCAAACTCTGCCATAGTAGTTCTATAAAGTTGCGCAAGGTCGTTGGATATAAATATATTTTTTACATCCTTGCAAAACGGTTCCCATGTCCAGGATCCATCGTCATTTAGTATATCTTTTGAAATTACAACTTCTGGCTCTCCGCTTGCAACTCTATCATACATTTCTTTGATTGTATTTGACTGCCTATCATTTTCACAAGGAAATATAAAAGGCGTGTGGCAATTTAGTACGTTAATCGACATACATTGACTTATCAATGCTAGCTGTTGAGCGTACTCATTGACGATATCCATAACGCCGCCCCAATCAGGCATCAATCTGATATTTTCAACTTCTACGCCAATTTTTAAAAGCCTAGTTTGTAGATTGACTAATATAGGATTGCTAATCTGTACATGTGTAGGCTCGTAATACACTCCCATTCCTGCCAAAGTAGAATTTTGACAAATAAGCCCAAGCACATCAGTACGCACGCCTGTTATATGGCCGTCGCAAAAAAGGACATATTTAAAAAATTGGCTGTTCCATTTTTCTGGGATTTCAAAGTCAAAAATTCCTAAAATCCTTTGTAACAGATATCTTTGATGATATCTATACAAGTATGTGTTTACTAAATGCACTGTGTTAGGATTGATAGGGCTAACCATTGCATTTTGATAATTGTATAAACTCGGAATCATTCTATATAAATCCCCCCATCTAGTCCGCTGTTAATCATATCAAGCTCTTGATCCGTCCAGGCTCCAGCAACTTGCGCCCCGGAAGTCTGCACATATCCGGATAGACTGCCAATTGATAGCACTTGATGCCGTGGCTCTCCAACTATACTAGATACACTATGTGGATCTACTAAAGTGTGATTACTTTCTACCGTGCAACGTATTCGCATATCCAGCGCTAGGCCGCTTTTACCAGCAAGGCCGCCGACGATTGTTGCATTTGTAGTTTTGGCCTGTCCTATGAGCATTCCGCCAATTCCGCCAGCAATTGCGCCGGCTAAATTGCCGCCGGTTGCTTTTAGTCCGGCTGTTGCTCCGGCAATTGCTCCGCTAGTTACTCCGCCGGCAGTGCCCTGTGTAACTACTCCAATTGGTATTTCTACTGCAATATTAGTCTTGTAAACGCCTAACACGTTTGTACTTGCTAATACTTTAAATGTTAAATCACCAGTTAATATATCCAATGTATAGCGGATAGTTAGTACGGATATGCCAACTAAATTATCGGCGTTGTACGCAATCATCCCAACAAAAGGGATCTCCAGGTATACGCTAGATACTTCCGCCTTGTTTCTCCAGTCGCTAAACTGCCAAGGTATGTTAATGCTAGTTTGTCCATTAAATGTATCTGTATCAATCGGCCATATCCTAGCACTGTAATGAGTAGATCCTGTATAATTACCTACTTTAATTTGATGCCCTGTTCCAATTGCTGGATCAAGTGGCAGCCACAAGCAGCTTTTAATATTCTGCATAACATTTCCGGCTGATGTTAATTGTTTGAAAATTGCAACTTCCATATCAATGCCGCTTTTAATGATACTTATTATGCTGCTTGTATCAATTGTAACGGCGTTAAATATGTTAGATATCCAACTTTCAACGCTATCCAAAAATCCAGTTAGCGTATTTGGTTCCATGTCGTAGATTACTACCCCATCATTATTCACAACCGTCATTAACACTTTTCCATTGCGGTTAATCGTAAATGGAAAATCTGCATATTCTGTCGTAATTGTAACGTTACGGCTGCGTGGGATCCTATCATCAACAAGATCCGCGTTATTGTGGCTATCGTATAAGATATACGCGCTTGTGGCTAAAATGTCCGCTTTTGCGCTCGCATATGGATCAACTGCAAATGAACAAGTCCAAAATCCTGTTTCCGGATTAAAAGACCAGTCACTGGCCCAATAATAGCGATTATACGTTGGCACATAAGCGTAATTATATACATGTGGGCTAGTAGTTGGCCCAAAATCAATCGACACATCAAAGTGTACAATACTGCTTTGTTCTTTTATGGATCCGGTCACTACTGTGCCGGATCCTGTTGGTGTTAATGTTGATTTGATTCTTTTGCTAAATGTATATAGATTGATATCCAATATATACACCCCGCTTTTAATCAAGCAAAAATACGGCCATTTTTTCAGTTAGGTCATTGTAAAATCTATCTGTAAAATGGAAAAACATATTTGAATAACAACCGTCTGCATTTACTGGCGTGCTGATAGTACGCTGGTTAATGGTAGTATATCCAATACATTCATCATCAAAAAGCACTCCGAAAATATTTTCGATTGATGTTGCAACTCCATTAACGGCCGCGCCTGTCGAGTCAATATATCCAGGTGCAACGTTAAGGTTTCCGCGCTCTCCATCATCGATAGACTGCCAAAAGTTAATTGTTTCAAAATCGATGATCTTTAGATAATCATCGTGGAACGTATCGGATAAAATGCTTGTTTCGATCTCGTTCATATCCTGATTCAAAAGATACATATGCTGCAGCTGATAAGGCGTATGTCGATTGATTACATTGCCAGTAATGTTGATTTGGTACTTGCTAGATCTTTCTGTCATAAGATCAGAGATAGATTTTATAAAGCTGATCGCCCATTTAAAAAATGGCACAAAGTTCTGCGGCTGTCTAACAGTCTGGCTATCCAGGCTAGTTCCGGCAACACTATTGTAAGTTGTAACAAGATGATATACATTTCCATTATCACCAAGATACTTTCCACCAATCGCATTTGCAAGTGTGCCGCGTGCTGTAACCTCATGTGCCTGCGCAATAATATCGCTATTGTTCTGCATCTGCATGGTCAAAAAGCGGCCAAACTCGTCCGGATTTCGAAATGCTGCATCAAGCTGATCAATTAGGATAGTTGTATATCTTTTATAAATATTTTGGCCGTAAAAGTTGGTCTGTAAACATTTCGGCTTGTTAACCTTGTAATGATCGATAGACTGGCCGTCAATTAGGTCAAATTTACTTTCATCTTCCCAATCCTTGTCTGATAGCTGCAACTTTCTTACATGATTACCAAACTGTGACGCGCTCTTTTCCAAACCGTTAAATTTAGCGTAATAAGGCCTTATACTAAACCATGTATCATTTCCCACCTGGCTAATAGCATTAAGTACTTTGTCATACCCCGTTTTAAGCGTAGTTATTCCAAGGCTGACAAACTCATACGTGTTAGTCGGCGTAATCTGTGTGGCTCCTGTGGCCTGTTCGGCCATGCTATTAAGTACTGTGCTTAACTGATTAAAAGTTAAATCATTTACACCTACTCCCATGTTTTACCCCCTTCTAGGCTTATGCCTTTTTCTTTTTTGGTGATCCTGTGCTATTATCCTCTTTAGGATTTATCAAATTAGCCAGGATTGTTTCTGTCGTTTCTTTCGGCGGCTGTTGTGCATTTAGTAATGCGCTTTTTTGCAACGACTCATTGATGTTATTTAACTGCTGTTCAAATTGCCGCCCCCAGTCTAGTTGCGGCTGCTGCGCCATATTTGTGTAATTAAGTGCAGTCTGATCATATGTTTTTAGCGATGGTATCCCCTGTACAGGCTGCTGCACTGGCTGCTGCTGTACTGGCTGCTGCATGTACTGGATAGGTTGCTGTACTGGCTGCTGCATGTACTGGATAGGCTGCTGTACTGGCTGCTGTACATACTGCATAGGCTGCTGCACTGGCTGCTGTACATACTGCATAGGCTGCTGTACTGGCTGCTGCATGTACTGGATAGGCTGCTGCACTGGCTGCTGTACATACTGCATAGGCTGCTGTACTGGCTGCTGCATAGGTTGCTGTACATTTTGCTGCACTCCTAACATTTTTTCGATCTGATCGGCACTGTATCCCGCTCCGGCAAGCGCCACTCTCGTATCTAATTCATTCATATTCGTGATATACTCCTTTTTTCCATTTTTAGGCGGCAAAAAAGCCGCCATAGGTAGGATTATAAATGCCGCAAACAAATTATAGGCTCACTTTAATTATCTGACTCTTTTATTAAATTGTAAACATTTTTCTGTGGATTGTTTTTTTTGAATAAAAAAAGATTTTTTCGGGGAGTGCCGGAGCTATTGGAAGATTGCTCCGGCGTATTTGTTGATTTGTGTTGAGGGCTATACACATTTGTGCCTGGGCCGTTACGCCGCGTGCCCGACTTCTGGCCGGTCAACTTGCACGCCCCTCACTACTATGGTACACTATTTCATGATCTTGTCAATATACATATATCGACCATCTATTTATAATTTATGCACTATTTTCCATTCACACTACTATTTTATTCTATGCACTTTATCTATTGACACATTTTTTCAACTATCAACATTTAACATTTTTATATCACTATAACATCATTTCAATATTCACTTTATACAATTTTTCACATAATTTATCTGGGGATATCAATCGAATGTATGTTC
>JAEIGA010012506.1_pt1 | contig 12880 bp, 18 predicted proteins | sample 9270691 | NCBI WGS metagenome assembly JAEIGA01 (sample SAMN17057246, study PRJNA624740) | gut metagenome | biome: biome; isolation source: fecal sample | host: Bos grunniens | place: China: Xizang | collected 2019 | reverse complement strand
TTTTATGATATGAGATTTGATCATGTTGAATTCTATCGTGAGAGAAATAAAAATCCGTCAAATTTTCAATAAGGTTTTTGACGGATTTATAAGTATGCAAACTCGGGCGTATTTATGGACGACAATAATTCAATTCATCCCAAAACTCTTTAGGCAACCATACATTATTTAACAAAGAAGCATCTCTAAACATTGGAGCAATTTGCGAAATTCGCCAACCTCCTAATCCGCAACCAATGCGAGTTACCAAGAAATGCTGTTCTGGATGTCCCATTGCGTATTTTGCAAATCTGTCAACAGCAGCTTTCACATCAGTTAATCCTACTCCAGCAGTTGCTATTGCGTATGATCTTCCTTGAGGACCTTCTCCTTGTCCGAATACTGCTCCGAAATTCTCTAATGCGAAAGCAGCTGCTCCTTCCCAATGTCTGCCGGAACGACGACAGCCAAATACAAAAATCTCATTCTCTTCTAGAGATGTTATAAAATCAGGGGTTATACGATTTTCCATAGCTGTATATTTTAGTGTTTCTTTAATGCATCTGCTGCCCAACGAAGATACATTGATGCCTTATCATCAGCATCTGAAGCGTATCTTAATTGTGTCTTATACTTATCAATCGCATCTTCTGCATATCGGGTTTGAATTTTGGCACGATCAATATCTCCATGTTTTGTATAATAGGCAGCTTCTCGCTGGTATCCTTCAGCCTTTTTAAGATAATAGGTAGCTTCTCTTCGGTAACCTTCTGCCTTCTTTTGGTAATACACTGCCTCTCGTTGGTAACTCTGTGCTTTCTTAATATAATAATCACTTTGGGCAAAGCAGATCGTTACAAAACCCAAAAACATTGTGATAAATAATAGTATTTGTCTCATAACTTGTACTTTTACATTATGAGTAAAACAAACGGCAAAATCTATCATTTAGATTTGCCGTTGCTTAATTGTCAGAGATTGTCTTTTATTTGTGGTATTTTTTATGGTGACCACAACGCTTACAATACGATTTTTCCCATTCTTTTCCATTGGTCTTTGGTAAAAAACCTGAGCAATCGCAACCTACAGTGTAAGTACAATGTTTACCTTGACATGAAACATGTGTATGTACAGGTGTTTCAGACTCTATCGCTTTTTCACTTTGTGATGTGAATGAACTTAAACCTACAATGGTGATTGCAGCTGCAAAAATTGAGAACACTGCAAGCATAATTTTCTTTCTCATAATTCTATACCCTAATATGTGTCGGGCACAACTTTTAATGTTGAATGCTTTTAATAATCAAGAGTTGAATGTAGAATAAATCTATCATTCTATACCAAAAGTTATTTAAAGATTATCTTGAATATGACATATCCTACAATAGAATACCCTGCTAACGTTACTATTATTTTTAATGTCCATAAACTCCAAGAGAAAAACAAAGCACAATTAGGAATACTTCGTATTTCTTTTCCTGACGGTGTTTCTTTTATCAATAGTTTCCCAGAATATAACCATTTGATAATAACCTCTATTATGTAATGGATATATTCAAGAATTATGGAAGCTACAAAAAAGCATAATGCTACAAACAAAATATTTCTATTCCCCAATGATGGATCGTAATTTAAAAATAGCCAAACTTGCGCAATACCTGCAATACTTAAAGTTCTATTAATGCTTGTCACTTTTTCTGAAGCATTGTATAATCCGCGATAACGCTCATTCCTTTTTTGTACTAACAAATTTTTATCCATCTACATATTTATTTATTATTATATAACACCTACCATCAACCATTTATTCTATTTAAAAGTTAGGAAGTTTATCTCCTGGAAATGGAGGATCATCTGTACCTCCATTTGTTGAACGTTTTCTTTTTAGAGGTACCCGATACCTAATTCTTTTTACCAGTTTCTTTTTTGTGGTAGAATTCTTTTTTGTAGGCTTTGTTTTCTTGATTTTCATGTTTAAATACGATTAATTTTCATTCCAAACACATCATATATTCCATCTTTCGCATGGAGTTTATAATCCATTTCAATATGGTACGATTTATCTTGTTCTACTTCAAACTCAAAAGGCGTTGAGATGATTCCTGATGGAGCGTATGCTGTAAGTTTATGCTTGCCTGGTGAAGTTTTTCGCTTTAATGTATATCCTTTTATGAAATTTCCCGTACCAATTTCCTTATCATCAAGAAGTATCTTGTATGAGCCATCAAAATATGGGAGCTTATGTTTTTTCTTATCAAGATGTATTTCCAATTCAACAGATGTTTCTAAAAGTCGCTGTTTTGTGTATATCGCGAATCCCTGTCGCAGCCATTGGGCAAATTGAGGCGCTGGGCATATTTGCTGTTCTTTCCTGCTGTCTTCATTTAATGATAGTGCGGATTGCTGAACGGTATTTAAGGCAACTCTATTGTCTGTTTCTAGTTCTCCCAATCGTTCTACGCGTCTAACAACCTCTTCTGAAAGCAGACGGCGTGCTGGTCGGGAGTAATTTCCGACAAAGGATAATGCTAAATATTGATTATCAACTTGAATGTTTTGTGATTGTAGTTGTTGCATACCCCATTGAACAACATCATAATTATATCGAATACACGCAGCATGGAGTAATGCACTTTGTAATGTAGATGCTCCTACATATTTAACAGCAACATCATCGGCATCGTATTCCATTTGTTTGGCAAGTCGAGAATATGCCTTATTTATACGATTGCAAATCCATATAGCAAAATAGGTAAACAGCAATAATTGCAGCTTCATCTGAGTCTCCCATGTTCCTTGTTTCTTTAATTCCTTGATAGAAACAAATGAACGTGAGAACTGGCCAATCGTATAAACAGATATAGAGTTTTTCATCTCCTCCTGAGCATAATGCCCAAACTCATGGTAAAGCATTGCTTTAATTTCATCATCATCCATTTGGGTTAAAAAGCCCAAACCGACAACAAGATTCCTCTTGGGTTCAAAGAGTATATTTCGCAATTGTGGTTGAATGAATACCGCAGCAGTAGCATCAGGGCAAATATATACCTTACGAATAGGCGACAAATTCAGAGATGTCGTAACTTCGTTTATAATTGCGAATAGTGCAGGATATTCCTGTTCTGTTATAGGTTTAAATGTTTTAGGCAATGTTACCCTGAAACGAAAAGATTTTATCATTTCCCATAACAACAGACCTCCACCCAAAGATATAATAGTAAGTTGAACGGGTAACTCGTGATCATTGTGATAGCGAATGACATAGTATCCGAACCATAAAGAAGCCAAAGCGACCAATACAAAACAACAACAGCCGATTATGTAAATCATAGCCGACTTATTGATACTTTGCTTTAATTCTTGGACTTTACGATTCATTATTCATCATCTTCTTCTATCTCCTCGTCTGCTGTTTCATCAGCATTACTATCACCTAAAAAACCTGCCATAGCTAATGGCTCATACATTGGCCGTATTGATGCCGCTGCAACATTCCCCCAAGACGGAAGAGAAATAACATTATCCAGTGGAAATTCATTTATAGCCTTGCGTGACACATTCACTACCTCTAACATCTCTATATCCATAGCACCTTCAACCTTTGCCAACGCATCATCAGACAACATACCATCAAGATATGCAGCTAATTCTTCATCTGATATTTTTTTATTGATATTCTTCATAAATCTCAATTTCTTCATTAAACAATGTTGTTGCTCGCAAGGCAACCATAAAACACTCTTCAAAGACTGCATCTGACATATTGAACAATACAGCCTTTCGCTCCATTGAAGTTGCTTTCCCATCAAGCACTCTACCAAGCAACTCAAAATTATTTATTTGAATCGTATTATCTTCCATATCCTATTGCACTCATTTGTTTTTGTAAACCTTTTCTAACACGATTATAGCGAGTATAAACATAACCAGCAAATTGCTCATCAGTTTTAGCCTCAGTTGTCAACGAATTATCTTTTTTCATCAACTCTTTCGCCTCCTCTAGAATATCTCCTGGTTTTTCTCCATCTATAAGAATACGTTGCACAAGAAATCTATCAAAAGGTTGTAACCTATTAATAACCTTATCAAAATCCTCCATAAAAAAGATATCACTATTCCTCTCATCTTGCAAATTTGAAACCAACGCAATATTTTCATCCAACGACAACAACTCCATATCACGCTTATGTTGAAAATATCGAGATGCAATAATAGTAACATACGAATTCAACGAGCACGTATATTTAAATATTCTCAACTTGTGCCAATCATCAGCCGAAAGAAACTCATAGAATTCCCCTATAAGTTCCTCTGGAGTTTGCTTATCTTGACAAAAATATTGTCCGATATATATCAACATCGGCTTGCACCGCACAAAGAAGAAATCCTTTATTGTGCGATGGTCGCCAATGATGAGATTATTTACAACTTGTTGATCTGTCATTTTAATATGATTTATACGATTTACCTTCTCCATCGCAATCTGGGCATTCAATATGACCAGAACCTCCACAAGTATTACATCTCTCGTATCTTTTCATATATGCAGCCATTCCAATTGCCAATGGCCATTCTACATAATAGTGGGTACCATTTTCATATTGGTAACTCCAATACGGTAAATTCATTTGACCATTTTTTGGACACGAAATTTCGCCCTCACCACCACATCTTCTACACTTAGACCATCCGTCTTGCTTTACTGTAATTGAGATCTGTTCGTCTCCACAACTTACATACACAGTGCCACTTCTTGGAGGATCATCATAATTACGGATACATGAGATTTTAATTCTATTTTTGTCGATAACAGATGTCGATATCCAATATTCATACTCCGAAATGGATGGTTGTTTGCGGCTATCATTATAAATTGTTACATATTCCGAACCGCTCGAAGTACTAAATTTGATAGAACTTTTTGCCGCGCCAAAATTAGTAGGATCTCCATCCTGAGAAACGCTTATATCTCGTAGATCTCCGTTATTTGACATTACTGTGATGGTGCCACTCTGAATCTTTCCTGTATTTGCTCCTACAGAAACTTCCAATCGGCTACTTGTGACATTAGCTGTTAGCCAACTCGGTGCACTCTTAACGGACCAAGATGTTCCATCTGTATAAATATTGATAGGATAATACATACCTTCACCACTACCTTCTTCTGACATATTAAGACTTGTCGTTTCAACTCTAAAGTATGTAGCTAGACCTGATGCTTGCGTTACCTTAACTCTTTTGACATAATCATTGCAACTGATTACAACTTCGCCAGTTTTGTTGCCCTCATTATTAGTGCTTGTGTTTATTGAGATAGAGGCAATCATATTGTCCCCATCTTCTGTTATATCTTTTGATATCGAAAACCAAGATGCTGAAGTTGATACTTGTAAATCACAACCATCTGTTATAGCAGTGATTTTATTTGACGAACAATTTCCGTACTTATCAAAACTAATCTCAGAAGTATTAGTATTTAAATAAGTAGGCAAACCAGAACTTTGACTTACCTTGATTGTCTTTGAGATACAATTAAATTGTTTTCCAAAGAATGATGAGTAGGTATTAACCGTAATATATGCACTCTTTTCGTCATCTGTATTAGGTACAACATTTATTGATAATGTACCCCCATCTCTATTGACATCTATCCAATTCAATGACTCTTGTACATCTATATTTATGTCGTTAGCGTCTGTTGAAATGATTATAGTTTTATTTCCACCTCTCTTACCTAAAGAGACATCGCCAGAAACATCAAGGTATGACACAGGGAAGTAGTTAATTAAGCATACAACAATGACTATTACAATAGTAATAATCAATAGTATAATATTACGTATTTTCCTTGCTTTCTTCTTATTAACAAGGCTACCTTTAGCCTCTTGTATAAATCTACCGTTCGGATATTTCTTAATGTAACCTTCCAAACCAGAGATAGTATTCTGGTTTGTTTTATAAAAAGCATGCTCCTCCGCCTGTGCTTTCAATTGCGCAACTCTTTGTGCAGCTTCACTTCTATGTAAGCCATCTATCCACAATTCAAGATATTTCTCGAATTGCTCTATCGTATAACACGATCTAAAAGCTGACATATCGGCATCTAACAATAGTTTCAATCTGTCAATAATATCTTGTGAACCGCAAATGTTTTCTAGAATTTTGGGCAACTGCTGTATTTCAATGTTCAATTCATCACAACATTCTCTTATACTTAACTTATCTATTTCCTTAAATATCATAATATATAATTCATTAATTATCTTTTACTTAACAAAAAATATATTCTATCTTTCATTAAGGTCCTTAACAATAATGGCAGCTATTTCACGCAACAATAATTTATTATTCCTATTAAATATAAAACTCAGTATAAGAGGAGCCACTATCCCGCCGCAAAAGAAAGATAAAAAAATAAAAATTATCTGGATTCCTGAAAAAGAAGATATAATTTCAATTATATCTTCTTTATTATTTTTTATTCTAATAAGAGACATACCACATACTAAAGAAACTCCATCACATCTTAATTCCTTACGCTTATACCCATTCAAAAGTAATAAATCTATCAATCGATCATATGAAATAAAAATTTGAGATGGGATTAAAATGCGATTCTTTAGTTTTGGTATAATGGAATTTACTTTTTCTATAATTTCTACTTTATTGTCAATAACATCAAATTTTTGCAAACAAAAAAAATACGCCTCTTCATATTGTTTATTTATATAATACGAATTAAAATCTAGTTGAAATTCATTCAAAACCTTCTGTTTACTACCTGCCCTAAATTTAAGAAATTTCATACGCTCAGAAACTTCTTTTGCATATTCTCCATTAGGATTCATCGCTAAATACTCTTCACATTCAGCCAATGTAAAATCAGTTATACTTTTTATTCTCATATTTTAGTTTTCTATATCTTTCAATTTTATAAAAATAAACATTATTTTGAAGATCGAATTGCTTCTTCAATTAGCCTTCTGCCAATAGCGTCAAGCATTTTATCAATATCCTGAGCAGGGGCTTTATCAGAATACCAATACCTTAACGTATAACTTTCACCCTTCTTTACAAACTCATAACGATGCCAAGAAAAACTTGGTAAACGACCAATAACAACTCCCGTAGGTTTTATTCTTACTTCAGCAAATTGTCAATGTAAAAGTATCTATACTCTTTATTTTCATAATAATTAAGGTTCAAGACAACTTTAGCGGAAAAATTCACTTGTAACTAATTGTCTTATAGTTTATTATTAAGAATTTTTTGTGCTGCAGATTTTCACAAGACAACTTTACGTAAAAAAATAGGCTTGTAATAATCTGAATTTTAGTTATTTACAACTAAATTTGCCGAGCAAACTTTGCAACAAGACAACTTTAGCTTAAATTTGTCTATATATTTAATTGATATAGAGATGGTTAATAATTATTTTATAGGTTCACACATAAATGAACAAAATTTCCGACAAATTGTTCGTTTTTTCTGCCTTGATATAGAGGCTAAAAAGACCACAGAATTAACTGGTATTTCACGCCAAAGTATAAATAAAATTTACGCTGCTATTAGGCAAAGAATTGTTGATATTTGTTCAGTTCCAATACAACCTACTATCGGTGAATTTGAACTTGATGAGAGTTATTTTGGAGCTCATCGTGTTCGTGCATCAGAGGTCGAGGTGCCCGTGGTAAAATAATTGTTTTTGGAATATTCAAAAGACCTAATACTATTTATACTTATATTGTAAACGATTGTTCTACTGAAACTTTGATGCCTATAATAAAAGAAATAATACACCCTAATGCCATTGTGATAACTGATGGATTCAAAATATATAATACGTTAAATAAAGAAGACTTTAAACATCATTTTACAGTAAACCACGGAGAGAATGAATTTGCTAAATCTCCAATGATACACACCAATGGTATTGAGAACTTCTGGGGGTTGTGTAAGGTCCGTTTTTCTAAGTTTAGAGGTATTAATAAATCAACGTCTTATTTGCACTTAAAAGAGTGTGAATTTAGATATAATAATAAAGAAAAAGATATTTATAAATTACTAATTTACAACTTTAGAATTTTTCCGCTAAAGTTGTCTTGAACCTTTATATTTTAGTACTATGTAATCGAAAGATAATTTTAAAACGAACCATATTCACTAACAAATTGATTAAATTTCTCAGCTGTTTCATTATTATGATATTTGCCATTTGCGTCTTTCAATATTCTATAAGCATGTTTATGCTCACCAATTGCTATGAGATAATCTGCGTACTCAAAATAAACATATTCCTGCCAGTCTTCAGAGTACATTGTTGCTCGTTCATGCCATTTCTTTATATCATACTCATAAACCTCCCCAATTCCATCAGAACCAGAACTTAATTTGTTTGCTAACTTATTTGAGTAATATGATTTACTATCACCCCATCTTGCACTAAAAATAGTAATTCCATTATCAAAATGATTGCTTTTGAATCCAAAACTCATTGACAATACAGGTGGAGTTAAAAGCACCAACACTAAATACATAGACCAAAAACATATAGCTATTTTCTTTAATGATGGTGACCTTTCCATCATATCCCACGCATTATTATCGTTTTGCTTAATATGAAGTATTATGTAGTATAGTAGTAATGAACATCCGAGTGGTATAGAAAAGTATAAAACTTCTTCATAATCATTTAATATTGTTGGAATAACTAATATTAAACTCACAATAGACATAAGCCAAAAGCCGCTGCATTTTTTTCGTATAATAGAGATATTACCAATGAGAACTGTAAGACTTATAAGACACCCTGGTATAAATCCTTTACCATATACATCGATTCCCGACCACTCAGGATCATCTAATAATCCTATACTCCAGAAAGAATCTGGCAAACAAGCAATGAAAGAAATGGCAGAACCGATTAATAATATATAGATGAAAAAAGTTGCGATAAAAGGTCTTTTGGGGTGAATCTGTTCCTTCTTAACTGAAAGATGTTCATCCATTTTAAGTCGTTTTATTGACTCTTTAGCTAATGAAACATATAAGCCATCATACCACTCATCAATATAAGTAATATAATCAGTTAATCCAACACAATTCTCATAGGCTACTTTATCCTTTTTCAATAATATTTTTAGTTGATTAAGGACTGCCTGTTGCTCTTTATCAGATGCTTGAAAATCTATTAATTCTACTAGAACATTCTCCTGTTTTATGTGCAATATGCTGCAACAGTCTGATATTCTTAAATCTTCGATACTTTTAATATTCATATTTGCTATAATTACCAGTTAAATTCTTTTTGCAACCAACGTCCTAATGCTAACACTAAATAAATCAGATATCTACATTTATACCACCAACTATATGGTAGAACTTCGTTAAGAATAACTATTATAATAGTTCCAACAACAAAAATAACTACAATAATACCAATCCAAGCAAAAATTGTTTTTATAACATCATCTGAGGTTTTTATTTTATTTATAGTTGATTCCCCATTTTCTAAATTCCTTTTAAGTTCACTCTTGGGTTGACTAACTTTCTTCGTTTCCGTTAGATTATTAGTTTCTTTTAATTCATCTTGATGTGGCTTTGTAATATTTCTAAGATGTCCTTGTACATCTATAATATGCTCTCCATAAGGATATTTACTAATATACAATTCGCAATCAGCAATAGTAAACTCTTCTAATTGTTTATATTTAAATGGATTCATTTTACTTAAATTAATTATTAAAATCTACCCCCAAAAAACTAAATAATACAATATGGTCAAAAGCAACACAATGACTCCTAATAAAATTTTTATCAACAAGTCTTTCTTCTTAATTTTTTTATTAGCCTCTTCCATATCATATTGCAAATACTGTATCTTAGAGTTCGCATCATCCAAATCTCTTTTCAATTGTTTATTCATATCTTCTTCTTGCTTTTTTGGGGTATCAATTCTTATTTGCTCATTTTCTTGACATGTTGAGCATACTCCTGCAGATGTAAAAGATAAAACATAGTCCTTGCATCTTGGACAGAGCTGCTTTACTGGATAAGAACCAAATGCAACAGACGAGCTTAAACAATTCATAAATGTACCACCCTCATGTGTTGCTTGTTCTATATTATCATTATCAATAAGTAACGACACGTTATCTAATGTCAACGCAGCAGCAATAACCCCTTCTTTATCAAGTTCTCCCAAAGATTTACATTGAAAAATGTCAATATTAAGCAAATCTACATAATTATTATTAGATGCACTAATAGGATTAAAATCTTCAACAATAAAATCATCCGTTAAATTATTAATTATTTCATATGAATTCCAATAAGGAGCAATTCTTTCTGCATATATTTTTCTAAAACATCCAATGTCATATGGTATTTTACGTTCTTCCAATTTATATTCTGATATCACAACAGAAAAAAATCCATACACTGAACGCCCCACATGATCTTTAAAGTAAGAATCAGACAATAATGAATTCCAAGTAAAAATCCCCCAAATAATTACATTATCAAATTTTATTAGCATCCACTTGGGAATTGAAAAATTAATTCTATTATCACTAATAACAGAAAGAACTCTTTCTCGTATAAAATCAAGTTGTTGACTAGATAAATTAGATGGCAATAAATAATCACCATAGTCTAACCTAACATTCCTTGTATAACAATAATACTGAATTTTCATAATTAAAAAGATATTACAGCGCGCTTTCCTTTAATATACAATTGAATCGCGCCACTATTAAACAATTTTGCAGCTATACATTTTTCAGTCAAAGACATATCTATATCTAAAAACAATGGGAATAATATCGGTATATGAATATTATTTACAACACTTAAATGCATCTGTCCTAATATTTTCTTTTGACCACCTTGATTCAATTCGCCAGAGCCTAGATTTGAGCCTAAAGAAACTGCTGTAATACCAATAGGATTAGGAGTTTCACTTGAAAATAATATATCCATATGAGATTTTAATTTCTCAATCGCAATATATAATTCATCATTCAATAAAATATCTTTTTTAGTTATTGTCAACAATATAGGTATATCTTGCCTAATAGCCCTACGAGCTTCATTTATAACAACTTTTAAATGGTTTAATTCACTCATTGCCTCTGAATATGTAAATTCTGGCACATCACCCCTTTTAAAAGTCATACAAATATCCGTTTCATTTTTCAATCTAAATGCTCGCATTAACGTATATGCATCAATAAATATTACAACACAACTAGATTCTCTATATAAAGACTGCCTTTGATCATGTGAATCATCTTTTGTATCATACAAAACACCTCCGCGGTAATCACAAATTTCAAAATTCATTCTACTAATCCCATTTATATATAACTCAAATGGAAAAGACATAGTATTACTAGTACCTTTAGGCCAAACCGGACACTCTCCATCCATTTCTTTAAAACCATTATTTAAAATTACGCTCCGCCCCGTATCAGCAGACACAACACTAATTGATCCTTCTCTAGTATGTATACCCTGACCTAAAAGATGAGATGCCGCATACAAATAACAAGTTTTACCAGAACCACTTAACCCCAAAAAACTAATTTTTTTCATATATCTTAATCTATATAATTTTGATTATCTAACCTTTCAAACTCATATATACTTATATCTTTTAATTCTGGCATTTGTATTGCACAATTAGAAACAGCATATTGTGCATCAAAACCATTGTTTTGTTCATTATAAGATTCTAAACTTCGATAACTTTGCATATATTTCTTAAAAACTTCTTTTATGATGCTACTATATGCTCCGCCACCAATAAAGATAACCTCATCTACATTTTCCCATGTCCTAGAAGAAGACTTTAATGTATTTGTACATTCCTCAAAACATTGGTATAAAAATGTTGTCATCTTTTGTTCAAAACTACTGCTTAGAGAATTCCCTTTTGCAGATATATTATTGGGCAACACAACATCATCCCCGTTATTTAGCATTATTTTTATTCTCTGCATCATTTGCCCTAGCAATGATATTTTTACACTAATATGAGATGATACATCGTCGCAATCTATCAAGGAAAGCATATCAAAAGATGAAAATCCCAAAGTGTTATTAGCATTTTGATACAGACACTTAGTCTCTTCTTGTAGAGTAACTCGGAATGCACTTTCTCCAAAATCAGCAACAAGCACCAAGTTTGAATTTGGACTAATTATGCGTTTTAAGACTTCTCCAGCCTGCATAGTTTTCACTTCGCTAAAAACTGTTTCAGCAATACTCTTTAATTCTGAATCTACAATATTGTTATAGAGCAAAACAATTGCTATATTTGAATCGTTATAATGCCTAATAGATGCTTGTTTTATGGTTTCAAAGATTGCTTTTGCAATTAACGATTTGTGTACAGAATGTAACCAATCACGCACCCTCATATTAGGATTGCTCACACCAAATTGTGAGGCATAATCTCCCAATATTACTTTTTTATCTTCAGTAACAACAACCACTGATGATAGTAATGTGGTTGCATAATCTCCCATAGGATAAGATAGTCGAACAGGTTTATTACTCTTATCCAGCACAGAAGCTTTGACAGTAGATGCTCCCAAATCTACAGCTACCCAATTCATAGTGAGTCCTTTCCGTATATATAATGGTTATAAATTCTTATTTCACGAAGAGCCTTTTCATATTTCTCTTTTTGTTCTTGCAATCTTATCGATAGCAATTCATAAGACTTCGCAATTACGGCATATGGCTCGGACCTAGTTGGAGACAAGTCATACCAAGCATTATATTTTGTTTTCCAATAATTCTTGCGTTCTGTGGCAAGTACAATCATCTTAGATATGTCTGTATCTTCTGCAACATTTAATTTATTTACTGCCGAATGTCCAGATTCTCCACTAAT
>JAEIGA010012505.1_pt1 | contig 12880 bp, 9 predicted proteins | sample 9270691 | NCBI WGS metagenome assembly JAEIGA01 (sample SAMN17057246, study PRJNA624740) | gut metagenome | biome: biome; isolation source: fecal sample | host: Bos grunniens | place: China: Xizang | collected 2019 | reverse complement strand
TGCTCCTTTGTTGGAGAGCCCTCCGGCTGTGGTTTGAGGAAATCAGCACAAGACGTAAAAGTCAATGCTCCAACACTCAATGCAATAAGTAAATATTTTTTCATAATCTCTTTCTAATTAGGAATTTGTCTTAGCATTATGATTAGTAAGTAAGCTTTACGCCAAGTGAGAGGACGCGTGATACAGGATACTTGACTGCGTCATAGCCGTTAACCTCTGGGTCCATACCTGAATACTTGGTGAATGTGAAGAGGTTCTCACCTGAGAAGTATACTGAAAGACGGCTGTTTCTCTCACCGAAGTGAGTTGACTTGCGGAGAAGATCTGTAAGATCATAACCTATTGTCACGTTCTTTACGCGGAGGTAAGAAGCATCCTCAAGATACCATGTTGAAGCTGTTGCAAAGTTACTATTGAGGTCAGTCTTGCTCAGACGTGGAATGTTAGTGTCTGTATTGGTTGGAGTCCATGCATTAAGGATACCTACCTCGCGGTTGAAGTTACCCTCACAGTCTGAATAAAGCGAATACTTACCTACATACATTGCCTGAGCACCAGCTACACCCTGAAGCATTACACTTGCTGAGAGGTTCTTCCATGAGAAACCTGCTGAGAGTGCGAATGTTGAATGAGGCATTGCGTTGCCGAAGTACTGACGGTCGTTAGTATCGATCTTTCCGTCACCGTTGAAGTCCTCGAACTTGAGGTCACCAGGCTGTGCTGCTGGCTGGATTGGCTTGCCATCCTTTGCATGAGCATCAATTTCCGCCTGATTCTGGAAGATACCGAGACAGTTGATGAGGTAGTACTGGTTAAGCGGGCCACCCTCCTGAGTCTGGTAGAAGTTAGGAATCTGACGATATGCGCCGCCACCTGTCCATACTCCTGACTCTCCTGTAGATGTCTTTACTCCGATATCAGAAACCCAGTTCTTATTGTATGAGTAGTTTGCATTCACGAAGTAAGTCCAGTCGCCTGCCTTATCGTTCCAACCGATCTGAGCCTCGAAACCGCGGTTACGAACCTCACCCTGGTTCACGAGCATTGCAGAAAGACCGATAGCACCTGGCCAATACATTGACTGAGACTGGATAAGGTTGTAAGTTCTCTTGTCATAGAAGTCAAATGCCATAGAGAGGCGATCGCTGAACATATCGATATCGAGACCGAGGTCAAGCTGCTCAGATGTCTCCCATGTAAGCTTCTCATTAAGAGCCTTGTTATAATAGAGGAAAGAACCAACGAGAACTCCTGCCTCGTGTCCATACTGACCACCCTCTGTCCAAGTTGTCTTTGAAAGCGAAGGTGAGTTATAATTCATGCCGATTGATCCGAGGTTACCGATACGACCCCAAGAAGCACGAAGCTTGAGGAGAGTTACTGTCTCATTCTCAGGGAAGAATGACTCATTAGAGATTTTCCATGCACCTGTTACAGCAGGGAAGTCACCGTGGTTATTTGAAGAAGGGAGACGACCTGCGTAGTCACGACGCCATGAAGCAGTCACGAAATAACGGTCATCATATGAGTAAGAACCTCTTGCTACAATTGCCACATTAGAATCAGCACCAGTATAAGAGTCTGTTGCTGATATCTGTCCAGCAAAAGCAAGATACTGGAGATACTGTTCCTCTGAAGAGAGATCCTTACCTGTTACATTTACAGTACGGCCATCATAATGGTCAGCTGTAGTAGCAAGGAGTGCACCTACAGTATGCTTACCGAAGGTACGGTCATAAGTAAGAGTATTCTCAGTCTTCCACCTCTGATTCTGAGTTGCTGTATAGCTCAATGTGTTATTATTAACAGGCTTACCTACTTCAAGACGACGTGGAGTAAAGTTCTTATAGAAACTGTTGAACTGATTGTAAGTGAAACGGCTGTTGAACTTGAGGCCCTTTACGATGTTTGCTACTTCGAGACCTGTAGTTGTCCAGAACTCGGTAGTTGTGTCATAACGGTTGTCAGCAAGGAGAAGACGAAGCGGATTGACAGCATCACCATGAGCATCTGCATAGTTTGATCCATACTGAGCTATATATGCAGGATCCTCTGTTGTTGTTCCACCATATGATCCATCAGCAGCATAAGCCTCAGCAGAACCTGGCATATAAATAGCAGAGATAACAGAACCTGTGTAACCTGAGTTTGTATCAGTGCCACGTCCTGATCTTCTTGTCCAAGTGAGGTCCTCTGAAACCTTTATCCACTTGTTAACCTGCCACTCAACAACATCACGAACCTTAAGATCCTTGTTAAATGTACCTACGAGAACACCATCATTGTCGTCAAAGCTGATAGACATACGGCTCTTGAGCTTGTCTGTGTTGTAGTTGAAAGCAAGTGAATGACGCTGATAGAAAGCATCGCGGAAGATCTCATCCATCCAGTTTGTTCTCTGGGTCTTGATCCATGGGTTCTTTGCAGGATCCCATGCTGCAACGATTTCCATTCCGGCGTTCTTATATGACTGATGACGCATTTCGATCTGACCCTGAGCATCAAGCGGAGTAAGAAGATTTGAAGCGGAACGAACACCGTATACACCGTCATAATTCACTGAGATACCCTTTTCACCTGACTTCTTTGTAGTAACGAGGATAACTCCACCAGCACCTGACTGCGCACCGTAGATCGCTGCAGAAGCGGCGTCCTTGAGGACTACGATAGACTCAACGTCATTCATTGAGAATGGAGCGCCTGGAATACCGTCAACTACCCAAAGAACCGAGTCACCGTTCTGTGAACCCTGACCACGGATAATAACATTAGGTGTATCTGTTGGAGAGCCACCATCAGCAGCGATGTTCACACCGGCTACCTGACCCTGAAGCATAGCCTGAGCTGATGAAACAGGACGAGCAACGAGCTCATCAACATTATTGACAACTCCTACTGCTGCAGAGAGATCCTTCTTCTTGGTCTGTGCACCATAACCGAGCACGACTGCATCTTCGAGGACATTATCTGAAACAAGAACAACATCTACGACAGTACGTCCATTTACAGGAACCTGTACAACCTCATAGCCAAGACATGAGAATTCGAGTGTTGCATTAGATGGTACTGAGATAGTGTATTTACCATCAAGGTCAGTAACAGTATTTTCTGCACTGCCCGGAACATACACAACAACAGAGGCCACAGGACCCATGTTATCTGTAACAGTACCAGATACATTTACATTCTGAGCAAAAGCTCCGAAAGAAGTTGCCATTCCGATCAGAACAGCAACCAAGCTGAAAAGTTTTCTTGTAAACATAAGTTGGTTATTTGTTAATTGGTCTACTATCCGGCAAAGATAGACTTCTCAATTTTAACCGACGAATACACATTGCGCATTTTTATCCTCACATCCCTAAAAATGCAAACATTTTAGAACAGGGAAAGCGAAATCCGGTTACCAATTGTAAGCCAACTTAAGTTTTATCGTAAAATATTGAAGATTGGGAAAGTCTTAATATATAGCAAACAGCGCAGAGCCGGAGCCAGACATGCTGGCATATACGGCACCAGAATCATAGAGCGAGCGCTTGATTGCTGCAAGCTCAGGATATTTCGCAAATACAGTTTCCTCGAAATCATTTACGAGAGCACCGTCCCATTCCTCTATCGGCTTTGCAAGAACTTCCGACAGAGGGAGTTCAGGCATATGCGGCTGTATTCCGCCGTATGCATCCTTGGTGGACACAGCTATTCCTGCAGGAGTTATGACCTGTATGTCATAAGATGACAGATCAATATCGTATGGGGTGAGGATCTCTCCCCTTCCCTGCCCCCTCATCGGACGATTATATATAAAGAAGGCGCAGTCGCTTCCAAGTTCTGCGGCATAGGCTGCAAGCTGTTCCTGATTAATATTCAGACAGCATAACTCATTGAGCATCTTGAGGGCGAAAGCAGCGTCTGAAGACCCTCCGCCAAGACCAGCTCCAACCGGCGAGGTCTTCTCGAGGAAGATCTTGACAGGAGGGAGATCAAAATCCCTTGACAGAATCATATAGGCCTTTGCACAAAGGTCCTTGAGAGGGTTCCAATCCACGCCTTCCTCCCTCGCGATGGTAATCATGAGCTTACCGTCATCGGATATGCCCTGTACGAGCTTCGGAGCATCATTTTCAGCCCTTTCGACACCGAAGACACCCTCCGGCTTCACACTGGCCTGAGACGACGCCAGACGGTCAGGTCCATATTTCGCAAAAAGAGCTGCAGAAGTGCGGCTGTAATCATCGCCTATTACGATCTCAAGTGTATCGCATATTCCGAAATAAGGGACAAACAGGGTGTCGAGTTCATGAAAACCGTCTTCCCTCTTGCGCAAGACATTGAGTCCCAGGTTGATCTTTACATTTGGATTGGTAATCATAGTTTCAGTGCCTGCAGATTACATGTTACGTATTATATTTCTGATATTCGATTCGTATTCAGATGACAGCGCCTCACGCTGAGCATCGTCCTTCACATTCTCAAGAACCGGAGCGATGAACGAAATCATCTGAAGAACCTTTGCGTCCTCCAGACTGATTCCACGTGAACGCATATAGAACTGCTCCTCCTCATTGAGACGACCGATAGTGGCACCATGCGAACATTTCACGTCATCGGCATAAATCTCAAGCTGCGGCTTGGTATCCACTTTTGCGCCATCAGAGAGAAGGATATTATGGTTCTCCTGAAAAGCCTCGGTCCTCTGGGCATCCTGGGCCACGATGATCTTGCCATAAAAGTCAACCCTGGATGAGCCACCGGCAATGCCCTTGAAAAGCTGACGGGAATTACAGTGAGGTTTCCTGTGATGCATATCCACAGCGATCTTCACCTTCTCAGCATCGCCACATACATATGCACCATAAAGGTTCGCCTCAGCACCCTCGCCAACGAGCTCGACATCTATCTTTGTATCGACAGATGTTCCCGGCATGACGGCAATGACCACATCGGCCCTTGCATCCCCCTCCAGCACTATTCGCTGAGGGATTTCCCTGCTGCCTGCCACATATACTTCATGCAGGCTCTCCCCTGCATGTATAATTATCTCGTTCATAGTCAATTACAAGCTATCGTAACCCAGTTCCTCAATCTCTGCAACGAGCTCCTTGCCTGCAGTCTTGACAATCTTTCCATCCTTGAGCACATGTACGACATCCGGAACGATGTAGTCAAGAAGCCTCTGATAATGGGTAATGACAATAGCGGCCTTTTCCGGAGTATGAAGAGCATTCACTCCGTTCGCTACGATACGCAGAGCATCGACATCAAGTCCACTGTCGGTTTCGTCAAGAATCGCAAGAGTCGGATCCAGCATTGCCATCTGGAATATTTCATTACGTTTCTTTTCACCGCCGGAGAATCCAACATTCACCTCACGCTTTGCGAATTCTGGCTTCATCTGTACAAATGCCATCTTCTCACGCATCAGCTTGAGGAAATCACCTGCCTTAAGCGGCTCAAGGCCCTTTCCTGCACGATGCGCATTCACGGCTGTCTTCATGAAGTTGGTGATTGTCACGCCCGGTATCTCTACCGGATACTGGAAAGAAAGGAATATTCCAGCCCATGCACGCTCCTCCGGAGACATTGCCAACAGGTCCTGTCCCATGAATTCAATAGTTCCGGCTGTCACAGTGAACTGCGGCTTACCGGCAAGCACTGCGGAAAGCGTACTCTTTCCTGCTCCGTTCGGACCCATGACCGCATGAATCTCACCCTTTCGGATAGTCAGATCCACTCCCTTCAGGATTTCCTTATCCTCAACAGAGGCCCTCAGGCCCTCAATCTTCAACAATATATCGTTTGCCATATAGCTATATTTTTCTGTAAAACACTATGCGTTCTTTCTGTAAAGTCTGTACCATGTGAACAGTGACCATACTCCGTTAATGAGATACAGGCAGCTCACGATAGGCATGAATACAAGGCCGGCCTTAAGGTACAGGGTAAGGTTGGCTATATTCACGAACAGCCATGCAATCCAGCAGTCCCATTTCTTCAATGCGGACAAAGTCTGGGCTGTAAGGATCAGCACTGTCACGCAGCAGTCAAGATAAGGAAGCGGATTGGCAGGAAAATATCCCACAAACCACTTTGTTCCCATCATGCTCATCAGCCAGCCCCATACGAAAGCCAGAACTAGCACAAGGCCGACAACGAATCCTCTCTGCGGCCATGTAAGCATCGACACCTTCAGCTCGCCTGTCTTCTCGGAACTTTCTTCCGACTTCTTCGGATGACTCCAGCGATACTGTCCCATTATATTGATACCCAGCGAAATAGGCTGAAGTATCAGATTGGCGTACAGATTCTTCTGCCAGAACATGAAGAACAGCAAGGCCGTATATATGTAGCCGACATAAAAGTTATATTTATTGTTTCTGCCCGCCAGAAAGACTGTAGTCAAACCAAAAATCGCCGCCAGCAGATCTATCAGCAGCACTGGTTTTCCTCCAAGTTCAAAAAGTATGATATTTAAAAAATCCATCTGAGTTTACTTTTATAAGATGATTGGAATGATACCCGCCTTCATCAGCCTACAGATCCTTCAAGTGAAACCTGAAGAAGTTTCTGCGCCTCGACAGCAAACTCCATAGGAAGTTTTGCAAGAACCTCACGGGCATATCCGTTTACGATCAATCCCACGGCCTCCTCCGGACCTATTCCTCGCTGGTTGCAATAAAACAGCTGGTCTTCACTGATCTTCGAAGTGGTCGCTTCATGCTCGACTACTGCCGTCTTGTTCGCATTCTCGATATATGGGAACGTATGCGCTCCGCATTTATCTCCGATCAGGAGGCTGTCGCACTGAGAATAATTACGTGCATTGTCCGCTCCCGGAAGCATCTTCACAAGACCTCGGTAGCTGTTCTGGCTGCGGCCTGCAGATATACCTTTGCTGATGATACGGCTACGCGTATTGCGGCCGATATGTATCATCTTTGTTCCGGTATCCGCCTGCTGGAAGTTGTTGGTGACAGCAACAGAATAAAATTCCGAAGAGGAGTTGTCTCCCTTGAGGATGGTTGACGGGTATTTCCATGTAATGGCGGATCCCGTCTCGACCTGAGTCCATGAAAGATGACTGCCCTCGCCCTTGCATATACCTCTCTTGGTCACGAAATTGAAGATACCGCCCTTGCCCTGGGCATCTCCCGGATACCAGTTCTGCACGGTCGAATACTTAACCTCGGCATCCCTCTCCACAATGATTTCCACCACTGCCGCATGAAGCTGGTTCTCGTCACGCATAGGAGCGGTACATCCTTCCATATAGCTGACATACGAACCCTCGTCAGCCACGATAAGGGTCCTCTCGAACTGTCCTGTGCCAGCCGCATTGATACGGAAGTAGCTTGAAAGCTCCATCGGGCAACGCACGCCCTTCGGTATGTATACAAACGATCCGTCACTGAATACAGCTGAGTTGAGGGCTGCGTAGAAATTGTCTCCTACCGGAACCACCGAAGCCAGATACCTGCGCACAAGGTCCGGGTGCTCCTTGACCGCCTCCGAGAACGAGCAGAAGATTATACCCTTTTCGGCCAAGGCCGCACGGAATGTGGTAGTCACTGAAACAGAATCGAATACGGCATCCACCGCAACCCCCGCAAGCGCAGCACGCTCATGAAGCGGAATTCCGAGCTTATCGAATGTCTTTTCGAGCTCTGGATCGATCTCCTTCGGCCTGTCCTCATCCTTTTTCGGCGCCGCATAATAGATTATGTCCTGAAAATCTATTTCAGGGATATCAAGATGCGCCCATTTCGGCATAGGCATCTTCTGCCAGCGACGGAATGCCTCCAGACGAAACTCGAGCATCCACTCCGGCTCTTCCTTCTTTGCCGAAATCAAGCGTATAATTTCTTCATTGAGGCCCTTAGGTATGAACTCCTGCTCCACATCTGTAACGAAGCCATGCTCATACTCCTTGTCCGCAATGCTGTCCAATATTTCTTTGTCTTTACTCATAAAAATAACTGCTATCCTGCAATGTCAGGGCCATCAACGGCCCTAACATGCAAAGATAGCAGTTTTTATTGTAATGTCGCGCAATCTGCGCAGTCTATCAGAACTCAAAAACGACAGGAATAGACAGTTTCACACTTCTTTTCTCTCCAGCGTACTCAGCTGGAGTCCATTTAGGAGAAGTCTTGACAACTCTCACAGCCTCGTCATTAAGCTGCTGATTTGTACCGAACAGGGCATGTACATCCTTTACAGTTCCGTCCTTAGCCACAACAAACTCTACAACGACCATTCTTACATCGTCTTTAATACCCTCAACAGCAGAGTAATTGAGACGAGAGTTCACCCAATATGTGAAGTCGCTGAGTTCGCCACCCTGGAATTTAGGATTTATGAGACCTGCCTTACGTCTGATTTCAGAATTTCTGCTTTCCCAATCAAGCTCAAGAGTCCTGAGAAAATCCTCATGCCTCTGCTTGAGGTCGATTCTTGGATAGGCCGGTTTCTGAAGTTTGAGAAGTTCTGGTGTATCCTTGCTGTCTGTTATCTTCTCAACAAGTTTTCCTTTCTTGAACTTAGCGACATAAATGGACCCGTCCTTACGATAAAGAGTATCGATTCCATGATATTTTCCATTCTTGAAATCGCCGCTGAACACAATACCATTGTCACGATACAACCTTCCTTTTCCGGTAGCCTTGCCATTCTTATACTGTCCCCAATACAGTTCACCATTAGGCTTGTAGCAGACACATTCCCCCTGTGGTTTGGCTTTTGTGAACTGACCCAGAACAAGACCGCCATCCTTTGAATAGAGGGCACCTTTACCTTCAGGCCATTTTCCGACAAAATGATATCCGTTTCCGACAATCACCGTGTCACGTTGACGCGCCAAAAGAGACATTGACGACAGCACCGCCATCACCAACATCATAAAAATATACTTCGCTTTCATGGCAATTGGTTTTTAGGGTTATACCTTGATCAAACTCTAATAAACAAGAATTCGTGATTTATTGCAAATTTACAATAAATCACGAATTTTCAAAGTTTTATGACATTTTTTTACTTCTTCTCGATATCTTTGAAATATCTGTAAGTACTTACCTTAAGTTCGCCTACTGCATCCTCATCGGCAACGATGATACCATGCTGGTGCGCCTGAAGAGCAGAGAGGGTACACTTGTGTGAGTATGCTCCTTCGATCGCCTCCTTAAGAGCCGGACCCTTCTTATGTCCGAATGCGAGGACCATGACCTCCTTCGCATCCATCACTGTACCTACTCCCACTGTAAGGGCTGTTGTCGGAACCTGGCTTACATCACCGTCAAAGAAACGTGAGTTCACGAGGATAGTATCATATGTAAGGCTCTTTATACGAGTACGTGAAACAAGGGATGAGAAAGGCTCGTTGAATGCAAGGTGACCGTCCTCACCTACACCACCCATGAAAAGGTCGATACCGCCTGCCTCAAGGATCTTAGCTTCATAAGCTGCGCACTCAGCCACGAGATCCTCTGCATTTCCGTTAAGGATGTTGATATTCTCCTTCGGTACATCTACATGGTCGAAGAAATTACGGGCCATGAAAGAATGGTAGCTCTCCGGATGCTCCTCTGGAAGGCCTACATACTCATCCATATTGAATGTAACGACATTCTTGAATGATACTTCGCCAGCCTGATACATCTTGATCAGCTCCTTGTAAGTTCCGATAGGTGTACCACCGGTAGGAAGACCGAGAACGAATGGCTGGTCTGTCACTTCGGCCTTAGCCTTGATTCTTGAAACGATGTACTTTGCTGCCCACACAGAACCTGCATGTGCGTCCTGTTCAATGATAAGTCTCATATTCTTATAGTATTAAAATAATTTTACAAAAACTTCAATTGCCTGATATTCAGCCATTCCCAATGCGTCATACATCTTGGCTGTGTTCTGCGTTCTCTCCTCTGCCCTCTGCCAGAACTCGCGAGGATCCTCTCCCGGGAACGGAACGATATCCTTCTGCGACAGGTGACGATAGATTGCGTGGCGCTTCTTTATCACTTCATCCGGACTGAGCGGAACGGCCATATCTACCTTTCCAAGCTCCCACTCCATCCAAGCACCTCTGTAAAGCCACACATGGCACTCTTCAAGCCATGTTTCGCCTTTGAGCTGGCTCAACGCCTCCAGCACGGCTTCGGTACATACTCGATGAGTTCCGTGCGGATCCGCAAGGTCACCGGCCAGATAGATCTGGTGAGGCTTGACCTTCTGGAGCAAGTCGATGATTATATCTATATCCTTCTGTGTCCTCTCACCTTTCTTGATACCTCCTGTCTCATAGAACGGAAGATTGAGGAAGTGCGCATTTGTCTCATCATTCAGCCCGAACGACCTTACCGCACCTTTGGCCTCGCTGCGACGGATAGCGCCCTTGAGTTCAAGAAGAGCTCTCGGCTCTGGCTGTCCTGGCTTCTTGGATGCGATGATCTCCTTTACCTCGTCGAATCTGTCGCCGAATCCAAGTTCGCGGGCCGCATCCATGTGCTGAAGAACCACATCGTCATGAACCGCCACATTGCCGGAAGTCTCATATGCCACATGAACATCATGTCCCTGCTCCACAAGACGGATGAATGTACCACCCATGGAGATGACGTCGTCGTCCGGATGTGGTGAGAAGAGCACCACCCTCTTCGGGAACGGTGTAGACGGAACCGGTCTTGTGCTGTCATCGGCATTAGGCTTGCCTCCCGGCCATCCGGAAATAGTATGCTGAAGGTCATTGAAGACCTTGATATTGATCTGATCATACGGGCCGTGCTGTTCGAGAAGTTCACCCAATCCGTTTGCAAGGTAATCGCCCTGCTTCAGCTTGAGAATAGGCTTGTTAACCTGCTCGCACAACCATACCACTGCCTTTCTGATGAACTTAGGTGTCCACTCACATGGGCCGACAAGCCAAGGAGCGACGTTCCTTGTAAGAAGGCTGGCAGAATTGTCATCTGCATAGAAGGATATGTTGGAATGTCTCTGGAGATATGAGGCCGGACACGCAGGGGTCATCGGTTCCTCAACGACGCGCTTAACTACCTGAGCCTTATCCTCGCCCCATCCGATGAGATATATCTTCTTTGCAGTCATCATGGTAGAGATACCCAAGGCGATGGCCGAATGCGGCGTATCATCCATACTGCCGGCAAAATTCTTCACCTGACGCTTGCGTGATGAATACGAAAGCTGTACAGTCCTCGTACGGCTGATATCCGACGCACCTGCCTCATTGAAACCGATCTGACCCAGCTCTCCGATACCCATGATCAGAAGGTCGAGTCCTGACGCCTTCTCGTCATATTCCGCACAGAACTCAGACACTTTGTCTGCGTCCATCACATGAGGAAGCTTCGGTACGTGTACATTTTCAGGCTTTACATCGATCTTGCTTATCAGCTCATCATAAAGCCTTCTGTTGCGGCTCTGGGCATCTGCCGGAGCCGGATAATATTCATCGATGCTGTAGATCTCAACATCCTTGAATGATACTTTACCCTCCTCGTAAAGAGAGACCAGTCTGCGATACAGAGTGATAGGAGACGAGCCTGTGGTCAAACCCAGACGCAATTGTCCTCCATTTGCATCTATCATTTCAACAATCCTTGCTGCCAGAACATCGCAGGCAGCAACTTCATCCTCGAAGATATGCGCTGGTATCCTCTCGTACGAGTGCTTTATTCCGTTCGGCAAGCCTGCCTCTATCAAGCCACCGTCCCTAGGTAAAGTAAACTTCTTCATATTTAAATCAATTGCTGTGTTCTTCTATTTCGGCTGAGCCCAAGCCGGCACCTTTCCGAAAACAGCCTTCAATCTCTCCGGATCGAACTTAGCTGTCCTGTCGTAATTAAAGATTCCGTTCTGCTCCTGCTCAACGTCAGTAAACTGGGTATATGTATATCCGCTTATGTAATCGAAACTGAGAATAACATCTGTTAGAGCCTCGAGACGTGTATAGAACTCTTCCAGTGATTTCGGACCTTCGCCATAGCCCCATGTATTTTCCGCAAACTGCTCGATCACCCACTTGATTCCGCCATACTCGTCAAGGAAATAAGGCTGTCCTTCATATGCGACCTCAACCTCACTTCTGAATGTAGGCACCTTTCCTTCCTCCTTAATCATCTGAGACTCAATAAGTTTTGCAGAGTCCTGCTCATAATTGTGCTTAGACCAGATGTCTGTCTTCACATGATATCCGCCACTTGCGTCATGAACCGGACGATAGTCAAGGCTCTTGGTCAGGTCATAGATATTTTCAACAATCCTGTCGTGTACACGTCCACCCTCCACATCATCAGGTCTTTCCCATGTCTCATTGAACGGAGTCCAGATTATGATCGACGGATGATTCCTGTCGCGTACCACAACTTCTCTCCATTCAGGCATGAAGTTACGTGAGGCCATCTCATTGTTCATATCGCTTCCCCAGCTTGCAGACTCTCCCCAGGTAAGGTAGCCGAGCTTATCTGCCCAATAATGAAATCTTTCCTCAAACACCTTCTGATGGAGACGTGCTCCGTTGAAGCCTACACTCATGCTGAGCTCGATGTCGCGTCTGAGAGCCTCGTCAGATGGAGCCGTCCATACTCCGTCAGGATAGAATCCCTGATCGAGCACCATTCGGAGATAGAGAGGCTTATTGTTGAGATACACTCTGTTTCCTTCAACATGAATCTTACGCATACCGGCATATGAACCGACCTGATCCACGATATTACCAGCCTTATCAACTACCTCATATTCAATATCATACAAGAACGGATCCTCTGGAGACCATGTCTTGACATTCTTCACAGGCACGATGACAGTCATAGGGTTGGTCGCCTTCACGGTCTTCTTCGAAACAACCTTGTCACCATCCTTGATTCGGATATTGAGG
>JAEIGA010012504.1_pt1 | contig 12880 bp, 13 predicted proteins | sample 9270691 | NCBI WGS metagenome assembly JAEIGA01 (sample SAMN17057246, study PRJNA624740) | gut metagenome | biome: biome; isolation source: fecal sample | host: Bos grunniens | place: China: Xizang | collected 2019 | reverse complement strand
CCAAGAAGCTCCTCGTAGGTGAAGTACTTCTTGTAGAGCGACTCGTCGTACGCGCCGTCCTCGCCGGTCGCCTTGTTAACGATCTCAAGGAACTGATCCTGATTGAAGAATCCGAATCTCGCAAGGAGAAGATCCGAGAGCTCATCGTCGCTATTCAGAACGAGCATTATCTCGTTAGCCTCGGTAGCATAGCGGCTGCCCTCGCCAACGAGGTCGTACTGTGTCATCATGTGCTCATAGTTAGTGGGCAGCTGCTCAAATGAGGGCGCGAGCATTCCTATGTACTCGGCGTAGTCCTTAAACTCGGTTTCCTTGAGAATGGAGGTGTACATAGCAGTGATCGCGGAGACAGACATTTTCTTTGCCTCGGAGCCCGACTTCTCGAAGAAATCGGTATACAGACCATAGTTAATGTCGTATCCGTAGTCAAAGATCATATCGTTGTAGTATGTCTTCGGCATCGCCTTTAGGTATTCGATATATTCGCGCGTGATATCATTCTCTATCGCAGAGTTGCTTGCGGTAGAATCCATCTTCGCGATATATTCGATAAGCGAGGAGACGTAGACGCTGTTGGCAACCTTCTCGCCGACGGTATCCTCCATCATCTCACCCATCATACCAGTAAGAACAGAGAGATCATAGGTAACCTCGGCAATCTCGATCGGGTTGCCCGAGAGCATATCGTCCTGCATCGATGCGATATAGCCCTTAATTCCTGCAGAGAACGCAAGGACGCAGGCAATACCAACGATACCGATCGAGCCGGCAATCCCGACCATTACGGTACGCGCCTTTTTGGATATAAGATTTCTTGCGGAAAGCCTGAACGCCGTGAAGAAGGACATCTTGGCCTTCTCGGTCTTTTTCTTTTTGCTCTTCTCCTTTATGGGCGCAGGCTCCTTGCTATCCTCCTCGGCGATAAGCTGAAGCTCCGCCTCCTCATCCTCGGGAGAGAATGGATTAGAGTCCTCAAGCACCTCGCCGTCGCGGAGCTTGATTATTCTCGAGGAATACTGCTCTGCGAGCTCGGGGTTATGCGTGACCATAATTACGAGTCGCTCGGAGGAGATCTCCTTGATGAGCTCCATTATCTGCACCGAGGTGACGGTATCAAGCGCACCGGTCGGCTCGTCGGCGAGAAGTATCTCGGGGTCGTTAACGAGCGCTCTCGCTATAGCAACTCTCTGGCACTGACCGCCGGAAAGCTGGTTCGGACGCTTGTAATACTGTCCGGCAAGTCCGACCTTGTCGAGCGCCTCCTTGGCTCTGGCGATACGCTCCTCTCTTCCGATACCCGATATGGTGAGCGCAAGCTCGACGTTGCCGAGCACCGTCTGGTGTGGTATCAGGTTGTAGCTCTGGAATATAAATCCAACTCTGTGATTTCGATATACGTCCCAATCTCTGTCGCGGTAAAGCTTTGTGCTTTTGCCGTTGATAACAAGATCACCGTCGGTATAATGATCAAGTCCGCCGACGATGTTGAGAAGTGTCGTCTTTCCGCAGCCGGACGGGCCGAGAATACTGACAAACTCGTTCTTTCTGAAGCAGAGATCCACGCCTTTGAGGGCGTGCACCGTTTCGGATGACGTTACGTAATCCTTTTTTATCCCCTTTAATCTTAACATTTTGTCTCCTTAAAATAAAATCAAATAATATTATAACGGACAAATGTGAATTTTTCTTCATTTTTTCATATTATTTTGCGAAAATAGTTGACATTTTAATTAAAATACTGTATTATATACAGGATTTGAGAATTATTCTCATTTTGGAGGCAACAATGACCTACAACACCGAAAAAAGAGCCGAGCTTCTCGGATTTTTTGAGAAGCATCACGACACGGCCTTCTCTCTTGAGGAGATCTGCCGCCGCCTGACCGATAACGGTCACGGCAAAAGCACCCTCTACCGTCAGACGGCAAAGCTCGTCGATGAGGGCGTCGTCAGCAGAATACCCGTCGGCTCCAGATCTTTCGTATACCAATATATGGACAAGCGGCACTGCGCCGAGCATTTGCACCTCAAGTGTCTCGGATGCGGAAAGCTTCTGCATCTTGATGCCCCGACCTCTGCGGCGCTGGAAAGCGACCTGCTCTCGAGCGTCGGTTTTTCCTTGGACACGGGCTCGGTTCTCTACGGCCGTTGCCAGGGCTGTAATTCAAAATAAAGGACAATCGTATGACATTACTTCACGCTAACTCGAGCGAGGGAGTTATCGGATTTTTAGAGGAAGTGCTCCTCCACGGTCTTCTTGACACTCTGAAGCTGATCCCCTTTCTCTTCCTAACCTATCTTTTGATGGAATTTATCGAGCACAAGGCCTCCGAGAGAACACTCGGATTTATCAGAAAGTCTGGCTCGCTCGGTCCTTTGCCCGGCGCACTCGTCGGTGCAATTCCGCAGTGTGCATTCTCTGCCGCGGCCGCAAATCTCTACACAGGTAGGGTTATAACCGTCGGAACACTCGTTGCGGTGTTCCTTTCCACCTCCGACGAAATGCTCCCCATTCTCATCTCGGGCGGCTTCGGTGCGACGGATATGCTCATCATTCTCGCATACAAAATCGTCGTTGCTATCGCCGTCGGCTTTGCCGTTGACCTCGCGCTCCGACTGATCGGCAGAGATCGTGAGGACATCAACATCGACGAGCTCTGCGATGCCGATGACTGCCATTGCGAGCGCGGCATATTGCATTCAGCGCTGCATCACACCCTCACCACCGGACTTTTCGTTCTTCTCGTTACGCTTCTCATAAACGTCGCCGTATTCTTCATCGGCGAGGAGGCTCTTGCATCTGTCATGTACGACAGATCGCTTATAAGCTATGCGATAGCCGCCGTCTTCGGCCTCATTCCTAACTGTGCCGCATCGGTCATTCTGGCAACTCTCGCCTCCGAGGGACTTATCACGATGGGCACCATGCTTGCGGGACTTTTCTCGGGATCGGGCGTCGGAATTCTCGTTTTATTCCGCGTAAACAAGAATCTTAAGCAGAATATATTTATTACGCTTCTTCTTGTTGGCACGGGCTTCGTTTTTGGACTTTTGGCAGATTTTATACCTTTTTTAGTTAATTTGCTGTAGAAAAAGTCAATATTCTTCATATTATTGTAAATATAGGTATTGAAAAAAACTTACTAATGTGCTAAAATATATAGGATTTAAGGGCGAAAATCAAACGCCCGACGGAGGATATTTTTTATGAAAAAGAATTTAGCTATCGTTGGTTACGGCGGCCAGGGTGCTTGGCACGCGGTCTGGGCGGGCAAGAGCGACGTTGTTTCTCTTGCGGGAATCTATGATATCGCTGAAAAAAGAGTGCAGGCGGCAAAGGATAACGGCATCCACACCTACGCATCTCTCGAGGAGCTTGTAGCCGACTCCAAGGTCGATATAGTTCTCTGCGCTACCCCCAACGACGTACATAAAGATATAGTTGTCACCGCGCTCAACGCCGGCAAGCACGTCATCTGTGAGAAGCCCGTAGCTCTCTCGGTCGGCGAGTTTGACGAGATGGTAGATGCGGCAAAGAAGAACGGCAAGGTTCTCTCGGTTCACCAGAACAGACGCTGGGACGTTGACTATCTTGCAATGAAGAGCCTTGTTGACTCCGGTGAGATCGGCGATGTCATCAACGTTGAGTCGAGAATCCACGGCTCGAGAGGTATTCCCTCCGACTGGAGATGCCATAAGGCACCCGGCGGCGGAATGATCCTTGACTGGGGTGTTCATCTTATCGACCAGATGCTTCAGCTCATCCCTGCCAAGATCACCCGCGTATACTGCGAAACCACCAACATTACTACAAGCGAGGTTGACGACGGTTTCAATCTCCGCCTCACCTTTGAGGACGGCAAGCACGCTACCGTAGAGGTTGGCACCTATAACTTCATCGCAATGCCCAGATTCTATATGCAGACCAAGTCCGGCTCTGCTCTTATCGAGGATTGGCAGAAGAAGTGCCGGGTCGCAAGACTCAAGGCATGGAACGAGAAGGAGGTCCTTCCCGTACAGACCGCGGCAGGTATCACCAAGACCATGGCTCCTCGCGACGAGCTGACCATTGATTCCTACGAGCTTGAGCGTCCTACCTCCGACGTTCACGATTTCTACCGCAACTACGTTGCCGCTATCAACGGAGAGTGCGAGCAGCTTATCAAGAACTGCGAGGTTCGCCGCGTGCTTCTCGTTATGGAGGCCGCATTCAAGTCTGCAGAGCTTGGTAAGGCCCTCAAGGTCGAGATCTGATTTGCAAAGTATAGTTTACATAAAAAGCACCGTGCTCTCGGTCGAGCACGGTGCTTTTTCGTTTTTTTGACACGGTCACGGGGTAATGCTCCCGCTTTTAAAGGAATTTATCTATAACGTAACGCAGGATCGGCTCGTCGTTCGAGCAACCGACGTGCTTTGCTACCGAGAAAAGCTTGGGGTTTGCATCTGCGGTCACAACCGAATTTGGTGTTATCTCAAGCATCGATCTATCATTCATACTGTCGCCGACGGTGACGATCTCCTCAGGTGTGATTCCGAGCTCTCCGGCAAGTTTTAGAACCGAGTTGCCCTTTCCTGCCGTGGCGTTAAATATCTCAAGTTGCGCTTCTGCCGAGTGAGTATAGCTTACACCGAGTCGGTCGAGCAGGCGCATAGCCTCCACTCTTTCCTCCTCTATGGCAAAAAAGGCAACGAGCGCGTTGATGCCGACACCGTCTCTGTATTTTTCATAAACACTTTCAACCTTGGTGGCATAAACGTCGAAATATCTGCAAAAATACTCGTTCAGGCGATAGCTGCGCTTGGTGGCATAATCATTTTTATCCCTGTCGATGTATGCGTCGCCGCTGATCGAATGAACAACGGGAAAGGTCTTCATTGACGAGAATACGCGTATAATCTCCGCTGCGGTAGTTCTCGGAATGCTCCTGTGATAGCTCTCACCGCTCTGCATATCAAAGATTCCTGATCCGTTTGAGGTCAAAAAGTAGCGCACGTCGGGATGCACACGAAGATCGCCTAGGATCTCATAGTAAGCACGGCCTGTCGTGGGCACAAACACCACGCCGCGACGCGCCAGCTCGCTTATCGCCTCGGAGTTTTCCAAAGAAAGCTCCATTTTTTTGTTAAAAAGCGTACCGTCAAGGTCGCAAAAAATCGCCTTTATCATATTCTCACCCAAAAGATTTATTTCGATAATGTTAGTATAGCACAAACTCACCTCTTTGTAAAGAGAAATTTCAACAACTCCCGCCCGTTATGTTTTTTGAGTTTATTTTTGCTTTTGGGGTTTGAATTTTCCACGACTTTGTGATATAATGAATTTGACAACAGATTAGAAAGGATTCAACTATGAAAAGCTCATTTACTCTTTCCGAAAATATGACGGCGAGGGCCGACGTTTCTATGCATACCGAAACCGTGAAAAGGCTCTGGCGCGGATTCGGCTTTACCGAGACCGCTCTTTCGCTCTCCGAGGGAGAGAAAAACACCTTCGTCATCGGCGACGTAACGCCCCCGAGCCTGCCCGAGGGTAAGGAATACGCCCTTCTGGTTACCGAGTGCGGCTGTGCGGTGCGCGGATGCTGCGAAAAAGGACTTCTTCGTGGATTCTTTGATCTCATTATGCAGATCTCGCCGGATTACGACAAGGGCGGCGTGCTCGCAATTCCAACAATGACAAAGACCGACCGCTTTACTCTCGGTCGCCGTATGATACACATCTGCATCTTCGCCGAAACGCCAAGACTGCAGATCAAAAAGCTCATTCGCCTTGCCGGAGTTCTTCAGTATACCCACGTGGTGCTCGAATTCTGGGGAACCTATAAGTATAGATGCCTGCCCGAGATGGGCTGGGACGGAGCTTACACCGACGGCGAGGTAAGAGAGCTTCTTTCCGAGATCCGCGAGCTTGGTATGGAGCCGATACCGATGCTGAACCACCTCGGTCACGCCGCAGGTGCGCGACTTGCGGGCGGAAAGCACGTGGTGCTCGATCAGAACCCAAAGCTCCATCGCCTCTTTATGCCCGACGGCTGGTCCTGGAACGTTTTTAACCCGGAGGTCCGAGTGCTTCTTCGCAAAATGCGTGCCGAGCTTTACGAGCTGTTCGGCAAGACCGAGTACTTCCACGCAGGTCTTGACGAGGCCTATATGTTTGCCACCGATCCCGCGCTTCGCGAGAAGACCCCCGACTATCTTGCGGATATAACGAAGGAGATCAGCGGCGAGGGCAGACGCCCCATGCTCTGGATGGATATGTTCCTGCCTAAGGAGTCAAAAACTCCGCATCTTTGCTACTGCACCGAGGAAGAAACCCGCGATTTTCTTTCCAGGATCAGCGAAAACACCGTGCTCGTCGATTGGCACTATTACACCACCGAGGCGCCGCTTGAAACGTCAAAGTATCTCTCGGAGCACTGCAATTTTGACCTTATCACCGCTCCCTGGCACGAGGAAAAGAATATCGACGCCTGCATTGATACCTCGGTCGACCTCGGTCTTCACGGCTGCATGATGACAACCTGGCACTCTATGTTCAAATACACCCCCGCAATTCTCCATGCGGCTCGCCGTATGGGCGCGGCAAAGACCGACTGGTCCGACTTCTGCTCGCGCAGTTACCGTCATTCGGAGACGGCAACTCTGCTCCGCAAGCTCTCCTTTGAGGGCCCGAACTCCTACGAGGAGGCCGGCTGGGCTACACGGGAGATCATGGACAACGTGGGAATTCATATGTAATACCGGCCGAGCGAGGAGTCAAATGACTCTTCGCTCACTTTATTATGTATGTTTGACCGATTTTTGCAACTTTTCAGTCAAATCGGCGTAACGGCTTGACTTTATCGAGGCTTCGTGTTAGAATCAAATTGTAAACAATATGATGCGAGGTGCAATATGGACACTATAAAATTCAACAAAAGCAATGTCAAAATGATAGCCCACCGCGGACTCTCGGGGCTTGAGACCGAGAACACCTCCTCAGCGTTCGTGGCGGCGGGCAACCACTCCTACTACGGTATCGAGACCGACATACATAAGACGGCTGACGGCAGATTTATTGTCGTTCACGACTCCGACCTTATGCGCGTGGCGGGCAGCGACCTTGCTGTTGAGGACTCCACTCTTGCAGAGGCGCAGAAGATAATCCTCCGCGACAAGAGCGGCAGCTTCGACAGAGCCGATCTTATAACCCCCGCCTTCGAGGACTACCTCTCCATCTGCAAGAAGTACGAAAAGCACGCCGTCGTCGAGCTGAAGAGCACCTTCACCGACGGGGAGATCGATGCTATCATCGGAATCGTGGAGAGCTTCGGATATCTCGGCTCCACCACCTTTATATCCTTCATTTACGCCAACCTCAAGAAGATCAGAAAGCGCCTTCCCTCCCAATCGATGCAGTACCTCTTCAGCGCCTACTCCGACCTTATATTCGATAAGCTCGTCGAGGATAAGCTCGACGTAGACATAAACCACAAGGCTCTGACGAAGGAGCTGGTGGACAAATTCCACGGGGCGGGTATGGTGGTCAACTGCTGGACGGTGGACGATCCCGAGCGCGCCGCACAGCTTGCGGATTGGGGCGTCGATATGATAACCTCCAATATACTGGAGTAAATTTTCAGCAAAAGCGCGCCCGTCATTCTTACGGTATAACTTAAAAAAATTCGGCAGAGGATCATTGCCTCTGCCGAATTTTACTCTTATATTTGTCTTGTGGGATAGCCCCGCAACACCGATTAATTTAAACCGTGCAGCACTGCGAGAAAACCCCGCAATGACTGCTTTTTTTATAAATCAAACGGGAACCTTGAGAACGATCTTCTTGATAGTCTCGGGACCGTCGATCTGAACGCCGGGCATATGTCCGTCCTCGGGATAAAGAATGAGGAAATCACCGGGCTCGAGCACCTTTGCCTCATATTCGCCGCACTCGCGATAAAGCTCAACGTCCTTATCGGGGTTGTACTCTCCAATGCAGGTGCCAAGACGCATGCGCTCGGTGGGCATAACGCCTATGATCTCGCGACCCGAGAGAATGAGCTGAACGTCGATAAATTTCTTGTGAGATTCGAACTTTGCCACCTCGAAGGGCTTGCTTTCATACTCAGACACCGCCGCGTAGGCTCCATTCTCGAGGGGATATTTGCCATTCTCGACGCCGTTTTGTAAAGCCTTGTTTACAAAATCATATCCGCTGGGGCTAAGTTCCTTTATACTTGCGTACTTATCCATTGTATAAATTCCTTTCTGTTGCCCTTTTTCGGGCATATCTTTAAGAGAATTATACACCAAAAGCGTGCGTCCGTCAAGTGGAAATTTATAAATATTCTCTTATATCAACCGCCAGCTTTTCCTCGAGCGCGATAAGCCGTTTTGCCACGTTTTTCGACTCCTCGCTTGCCGCCTTGTATTCGTTAAGATATTTCGACAGAGATTTCACGCCCATATTGCAGCCATCGGTCATAAGATCGGCCACCGTCGCGTCGTTTCCTTTCATTGCGAGCTTCATCTCGGTCATAACGTGCGACATTCCGCGTGCTATAGGATTTGCCCTCTTTCCGTCATCACCGTAGCTATCCAGCATAGAAAGGATCTCCTTTTCCATCACCTTGTGCCTGCGCTTTGCCTCCTCGAGAATCTGCTTTAACGGCGCGGCCTTTACGCTATCGACCACGTCCTCTATCGAATCCACGCCCATTTTTACGCCGGCGTCACACTCACGAAGCAGTCTCACCGTATCTTTTTCAATCATAAACACACCTCCCCGTGTTAAATTACACCGAATATTTTAACCGACAGCGCGCAAAATATTCTACGAAAGGAGTTTTTATGTGTACTGCGATAAACGAAAGATGCACAAGACATATCTTTGGGAGGACGCTCGATCTCGAATGCTCGCTTGGCGAGCACGTCGTTATAACACCGCGAAGAGCTCCGCTTGAATTTCTGCACCTGCCAAAAAAGAACGAGCACCCTGCGATAATAGGCGCCGCACATCTGACAAGCCGCGCCGCCCTCTACTATGATGCCATGAACGAGGAGGGCCTCTGTGCGGCGGCGCTCAGCTTTCCCCTTGAGTGCAAATACCTCCCGCCCACCAGTAGTGCGGGCGAGCTCGCCTCGTTTGAGGTGATCCCCTACCTTCTCTCAAATGCCGCAAGCGTTAGCGAGGCGCGGGATTTGCTTTCGGGCAAGAGAATCACAAACGAGAGCTTCTCATCCGATCTGCCGCCGACTCCACTGCATTGGATCTTCGCCGACAAAAGCTCCGCGATCACCGTCGAGCAAACAGAGCATGGCCTAATAATCCACGACAACCCCATAGGCGTGTTAAGTAATTCGCCGAATTTCAGCGCGCAGATCGCGAATCTTGAGCGCTACGCGCATATTATAATGGGCGGTGAGGAGATACGCGGTCTACACTCAAGAGGGCTTTGCGGCTTTGGAATTCCCGGTGACTTTTCCTCCGGATCGCGGTTTGTGCGTGCCGTTTATAACAAAAAAACAGCCCGCGCGGAGCAGGAAAAAACGGCAGCGCTCACGCGCTTTTTTCATCTTCTTGATACCGTTGCTCAGCCGCTCGGTGCGACGCACACGGAGGACGGACGCCTTGTCTCGACGGTATATAGCTCGGCTATGGACGTTGACTCGCTCGAATACTGCTTCACCACCTATGACGATCGGCGCATCCGCCGCGTGAAGCTAATGGGTGCACGGATGGACGGCGACCGCCCGATTTCTTACCCGATGCACGCGCCCGAGGATATCTGCAACCTAAACTGACAATCAAAAGCACAAAACGAAAAGCAGGACGGAGACTATCTCTATCCTGCTTCTTTGATGCTAACCGCTTTTAAAAACTTATTTCAATCGCTCGAGCGCCTCTTTTGCCGACTTGTTCATCTCGGTCTCACCACCAAGGTCAACGCAAAAACGGTAATTTGTGATCGCGTTCTCGGTCTCACCAAGCTTTTCATACGCGGTGGCGAGTCTGTGACGCAAAACGAGCAAGCTCATATTATCAAGCTTCGGGAATTTCTGCTCAAGACGTGTCAGGAGATAGCTTACCACGCCGCGGTAATCACCAAGCGCCATTGCTCTGTCGTCTTTGCGAATCATATCAATAAATCCGCGCGAAATAAGATCGAGCTTTGATTTCTCAACCTCCTCTAGGATACGCTCTGCCTCATCCTTTTTGTCATAGGAGAACAGAAGCGACACCTTTGCCAGAAGCGCACGGGTTTTATCCTTTTTATTTCCGGCGGATATCGCCTTGTCACAAGCGCGAAGTGCAGACTTACGATCGCCAAGACAATCGTAAGCGATCGTGAGCAGTACAAGCACGTCCGAGCCGGGCTTGTTTACTACAAGGTCGGGCGATTTTACCAGGGCCTCGTATTCCTTGATAAATTCGGCGGGCTTCATCTCCTCGCGAACAAGCTTATTGTAGCGTCCTGCGAGCTTGGCCTTACCCTCTGCATAAAGTCCCCAAAGCATAAAGATCGGGCTGAGCGCAAGCGCAATGCCGCCGACCGTGAACATCGTACTTGCATCATAACCGCGATTGGCGTAGGATATTCCGAGAACTATGGACGCGACGCCCATAACGAAGTATAAAGCTCCCATAGTGATTATTTTCGCAACGCTCTTTTTAGTTAAAAACATAAGGGCTCCCCTTTCTTAATCCGACCGTGTACGGCCGCTGATCAGCTTGATCCGCAAATCAGCTGCGCTTTTTGATGCAGACTTTGATTTATTTTATCACAAAAACACGCACAAGTCAAGTTATATAAAAAAAGAGCGCTCCAAAACAGAGCGCTCGATCCGTAATATTCCAAAAATCAGAAGGAGGTAAGTCCGCTGTCTGCGGTTACGATCGCGCCGTTTACAACTGCTGCTGCATCGCTCGCGAGGAAGAGTGCAACGTCTGCGATCTCGATAGCCTCGGCGCTTCTCGTACCGAAGTGCATAGAGAGCATCGCGCTCTGGAGGCCCTTCTGGTCTGCGGTAGCGAAGAGTGCGGGATCGGTCATCTCGGTGTTGATTCCACCGGGGCAGATCGCGTTGCAACGAATGTTGTTAAGACGGTATGCGAAAGCGGTGCTCTTGGTAAGACCGATAACTGCGTGCTTTGCCATAGTGTATGCACAGCCGCTCTTTCCGCCGCAGATGCCTGCGATGGATGCAACGTTAACGATGCTTCCACCCTTTTCGTTGCCGAGGAAGACGTTAACCGCCTTACGGGTAGCCCAAGCGGGACCGTAAACGTCAACGCTCATAAGGCGCTTGAGAAGCTCGGTGTCGAGGTTCTCTGCGGGAGCGAAGTTGTCCATAAGACCTGCGTTGTTGATAAGTATATCGAACTTGCCAAACTTCTCGATAGCGAAGTCGATCATCTTCTCGTTGGTCTCCTCGAGCGAAATGTCGCCTGCGAATGCAACGATCTCGCCTGCAAGCTCACGGCTCGCCTCCTCAAGAGCGGCAAGACGCTCTGCTCTTCTTGCAACTGCAACAACCTTTGCACCCTCACGAGCGAAAAGAAGAGCGATCTCTCTTCCAACGCCACTGGACGCGCCGGTAACTACTGCAACCTTGTTCTCTAATCTCATTTTTGTCATCCTCCGAATTTATGTTTTTTTATTTCCTCGGACATTATATCATATTGTCAAAATTTTGTCAATATGTATTTTAACCAAAAAGCGCCCCCTCTCGGGAGCGCTTTTTTATTCCTCGCCTTTTTCGTACTCATACATATCGGCGGGATAGCAGAATTTTACCTTTCTTTTGTTCTTATAGTGAATGACGTAATATTTATCGCCCGGCGTGGCGAGCTCGTATATGACGTGCGAAACATCCGCCCATTTAAATCCCGGAAAGCTGAGCTGTAGCTGAATACGACGGTCAAATTCTCGGATAACTCTTCTTTCGGCTTTTTCGGATAACCAGCTCTCGGTGATCTCAAAATCTCCGCGGTCCAGCAGCCTTTTTTCGTAGAGATGCCCTGCCAAAAGGCAAATTGGTATCCAAACTGGGAAAGTTATCAACAGCGTAATGAAAACAGCCACCAAAGCGAAAGGACCCGGAAAATCAAACCATTTAACATATTGGTTTATTAATAAAACCGCAATCGGCAGAAAAATCGGCGTTAATATAAGGAGCAAGCGCAGATTCGAGCGTATGCCCGCCCTGTTATAAAATCTCAGCTCTTTTTCCACCCACTCGCGCGTGATAATATTTTTCGTTTGCTTTTCCACAGGAATTCCTCTCTCTTATTTATTGGTTTTTCTCTCTTTCAACGTAGACGTCGGGCTCGCCGAGGGGTGGCTCGAAATCTCTATCGATCGAGAACGTCCGGGAGGCAATGTAGGTGTACTCGGTTCCCCAAGTCATCTCGCCCTCTGTCGCAAAGGAGGTGCAATAGATCTTATTGGTCAGATTGCCTCTATCGCGTATGCACTCCTGCAACGGCCGATTCCGATCAGCTTCTGTTTTTTCTTTTGTGCTCATACATCGCGGCATCAGCGCGTTTGATGACGTCCTTCAGGCGTGCATCACGACCCGAATCAAATCTCGCAAAGCCGAACGCTATACTAACGGAAATCTCCGCGTTTCCGTCAATAAAGGTGTTTGAGCAGTTCGTTTCAAATTTCGAAAGAAGCTTCTCACAATTATCCAGATTATCGCCTTGAAGAACCACCAAAAATTCATCTCCGCCTATTCTGAACGCCGGGCTCGCGCGAAAAACGTCGGAAATGATCCCGGCAGATGCAACGATGAGCTCATCGCCCACTCCGTGACCGAACTCGTCGTTGGTTTTTTTGAGATTGTTCAAATCAAGAACAATGATGCCGAAATCGACGCCTTTGCTTTCTATTTGCTT
>JAEIGA010012503.1_pt1 | contig 12882 bp, 10 predicted proteins | sample 9270691 | NCBI WGS metagenome assembly JAEIGA01 (sample SAMN17057246, study PRJNA624740) | gut metagenome | biome: biome; isolation source: fecal sample | host: Bos grunniens | place: China: Xizang | collected 2019 | reverse complement strand
CAGGCTTTGACAGGTACAAGTTGTTATCATCATCCTGCTGGGTGGAATAAGGGCAAACATAAACTTTATGAAGGCTCTGAAAAATCTCAATACACTTGCAAATATTGTGGAGCCAAGTTTCCTACTTTGCAAACACTTTGCAGAACCACTTGTTCTCGGCATCCAAATGGTGTGGGAAAAGGGAAACACGCACCGGCTTTGTAGTGGGCGTGGGGAAATAAATAGCCAAAGAATGTGCTTATACAACCCAATTTTAAATTGGGCTGTATAAAAAACGAGATTAAGCAAATAGAATAATTTTTAGAATATAAGAAAATATCTGTTTTGGGAGATTATATGTGTTTTTGTAAACGGTGTATAAAATGTATTTTTTCAAAAAGAAATAATAAAATTTTGAACATTAAAAATGATAAAAATCAAAATCAATATTCTTTTGTGTATTATCCATTTAGATATAAAATTGAAGAACAAACAATTTCAAAAAAACGTTTTAAAAACGAAAATAATTTAGATTATATAAAATTAAGCGAAAAAATTGATTTTATCGAGGAAAAGGCATTTGAAAATTGTGAAAACTTAAAATTTATTTCATGCCTTGAAGATAATAAACTTGAAGAAAATAAAATAGAAGTAATTGAAAAAATTGCGGATAAAAAAATCGTAATTCAGAAAGAAGCCTTCTATAACTGTATCAATCTTGAAACTGTAATTTTTCCTGCATGCAATCATCTAGTAATTGAAAAAAATGCTTTTGAAAATTGCCAAACCTTACGTACTTTAATTTTAGATTTTGATGATTCAGGATATTTAGATATTCATCCATTAGCCTTTTCTGGATGTTCAAAACTAGTAATCATAACAAAATCAGAAAAGATTTTGACCTATTGTAGAAATAATGGAGTTGAGTATTTATATGTCAAATAATGAAAGTACTTCAGAAAAATCTAAACGGATTAATGGCTTTTTCTTTCCTGAATATTTTGATAAATATTACGCTGAAAATAAAAATTTACAAATTGTTAATGATGAATATTTTCATGATATAAAAAGTGGTAAATATATAGATAAGTCAAGAAGATTCTCAATTGAAATTATAGATTCATTAGAAAAATTTATCAGAATAATTGATGAATTTGAATATTCTTATATGAACCCTATTTTGTATAGAGGCCATACTAATGCAAATTATTTTAATATCCCCACTGTTTTTAGGAACCATACAGAAAAAGAAAGTTTATTATTTAATGAGTTCGAAAGGAAATTTCCCACAGAATTAAGTAATTGTCGTTCAACAGTTGAAAAACTACTTTTTATGCAACATTACGGACTGGAGACTCGTATTCTTGATGTTACAGAATCTCCTTTGGTTGCTTTGTATTTTGCCTGTCAAGAAATGTTAAAGTTTAGAGAAAAGAAAGATGCTAATAAAAATAAATGGGGGCAGGTTGTTGCTTTTAGACTTAATAATACTGATAAAGAAAATTTTAGAAAATTTTATTCAAGTAAAACAGTTTCTGTAATGTCAAATACTGCATTATTAGGAAGAGAATTTACATTAAATGATGTCGAACGAGAATATTTTAATGATAATCATTTTGGAGATTTAAGGAAAAGTATAAATCTAAAAGATGTTATTTCAAATTCTGTTTATGTCAGGACAAAACAAGACAATCCAAGAATAAAAAATCAGCAAGGAGGATTTTTTATTGTAACTGCAAATGAACTAGAAGAAATTAAGTCGAAAAAAAATGATACATCTGAAAAATATGTTATGGATTATGTCATAAATAATAGTGAAGGTTCAGAATTAAATCTACGTGAATTATCTGTTTCAACGTTTAATGACAGAAAAATCATGAAATTGAAAGATTTACAACCATGGGATTTTAGATTTAAGAAAATAGTTCCATACTCATTAGATAATAAATACGAAAGATTTCAAACAGATCCATTTGATTTGAATAGGCATTTATTAAAAAATGAAAAGGGAGAACAAGTTTTATTATTAATTCCACCATATTGTAAGAGAAAAATCTTGAAACAGTTGGAGAAACTAAATATCACAGAGTCATTTATTTATCCAGATATAGATTCAATCACTTATGAAATAAATACAAGAATTGAATGATTGTTAAAAACAAAAAACGAGGAGGAATATTATGAAGAAAACTGTAGGAATGATATTGCTAATATGTATTGTTGTAATAGTTGGGCCTGCTAAGTTTTTAAATTCGTCACTGATAAATCACATTATTGAAAAAAAAGCAAGACATGTTTTTACTCAAGAATATCGTTCTCTGATTATTGTAAATAATCTTCTACCCGAAAATATCCCATCTAAAGTAAAACTATTTACCTCTGATGGAATAATTATTTGTTCAAAAAAATTATCTTCAAGAACAGACAATATTATTCTAGCAAATTATGATAAAAAGAAAGTTTATAAAGATATTAATAGCTTTAGAATTGTTATTGAATGTAAATCTTCTAAATATGAAAAAAGATTTGAGGCGAATTCTAAAGGACCAACAATTGTTGAATTATCTGAAAAAGATTTAATTTGGAGTAAAAATAATGAACCAAAAAAAAATAATAAAAAATGAAAAATTAGTTTATTTAAATAATTTTGAAACTATTTTTTAAGCACACAAAATATATTGAAAGAGAGGCTTTTAGTGAATAAGAATCTGAAAAAATTATTTTATTTATGGATTTTTTCTTTTTGTGTAATTCTATATGGATATTCTTCTGTATGGGATGATATAGCAGATGGTGCCATATCTATTTATGAAAATGGTGTTGATTTTATCGAAAGCAAACTTTCTCCTTCTTTGAATGATAAAATATTGGAAATAGAAAAAAATCTAAATAGACAGAAAAAAAATATTGAAAAAGCATCTGAAAGTAAAAAAGATAAACTAATTGGGGCTTTAAGGGAAGAATTAAATAAAATAGATAAAGATGGGAATATAAATATCTATTATGCTATCGAAGCAAATGATCGAGAATTAGTCCAAGATTTATTATTTTATGGTTCCAATCCAAATTTTACTACTGCAAAAGAGAATAAACCATTATTATTTTTTGCTATAGAAAAAGCAGCAGATCCAGAGATTACCAACTTATTAGTGAAAAATGGTGCTGACGTTAATTATGAATATTCACAAGATAATTTCGCTAATTATACACCTTTGCATGCTGCATGTAGGTCTGGAAATATTGACAAAATAAAAATAATTTTAGAAAAAACTAAAAAATACGATATACTTGGAACTATTAGTAATTCAAAAATTACACCACTAAGAATGCTATTAGATCTTCCAATTCAAAATGAAATAAAAGTTGAAATAATAAAAGATTTTCTAAAAAAAGGAGCAAATCCTAATCAGAAATGTATTATAAAAGAATTAGATAATACTTTATGGCATCATACGCCTGTTCATTTTGTTGCCAAAGAAAATAATCTAGAAATATTGGTGTTATTTAATGAATCTTCTAGAATTAAAGCTGATTTTGACATAAAGGATAGTAACAAACTTTCTGCTTATGATTATTTAAGACAACATACGTTAAATAAGGCTGATGAATTAAATAGTTGCTATTTAACAACAGGAAACGCACAAAAATTTTTAGAAAATTATGGTAATTCATGGGATAATTATTCTGGAGATTGGGAGATTTCAACTTCTAGAGATAATTTGAATTTTGCACATATAGCATTGAAATATGGTGATACTGAAAGTTCACAAATTTTATTAAATAAGTACATTAGTTGGGAAAATAAAGATAAATATGGAAAAAACTGTTTGGACTATATTTTCGAAAAAGGTAGAGAAGAAGTAATAAAATCAATTTTGGAAAATAAAACAATAAAATTGGAAACAGTGTTATTCTATGCATTAAAAAATCAAAAGCTTGATTATGTAAATAATTTTGTAACAGAAAATATAGTATTAAATGACATTCAAATAGGTACTTTTGAAGATAATTTTGCAACTTTACTTATGTATATTGCTCGCTATGGTGATTTTACCTTTATCAAAAAAGTATTACCCATAATGCTCGCAAATAATCCCTTAATTCTTGAAAGAAAAGATCAAAAAGGCTTAACTCCCTTTTTATATGCAGCCGCTTACAATGAAGATTATCGTGTGATGAAAATACTAAGAATGTATGGAGCAAATGTCTATGCAAAAGATAATAGTGGGAATAATGCATATAATTTAGCTATGAAATATCAAAATGAAGAAAAAGAAGAAATCTTAAGAAGATTGGAAAGTTATGGAGTGTACGAAAAATGATTTATATTATTGGTCTTATCTTTACTATTATGGGTATTATTAGTGTAAAAACATTTATCAAGAAAAACAAGGTCATTTATTACGTAGGTATAGTTATCATCATATTATCAAGTATAATTGGAATATGTTGTTTACAATATTGGTCAGAGAAAAATAAATTTAAATCTTTTAATTTAGATGAGTTGAAAAAGCAAGAGTTAATTATTCAAACTATTCATTTTAAGAAATTTATTGTTACAGGTACAGATATTCCAAAAACAACAGAAACTTCAAAATATACTGACGAAGTTCATGTTTATTTTGTATCTGGGCATGCAGATATTTCTTTTACAGATATAGATAACCTTAAAATAGATGAAGTCGCTTCGGATATTATGACAGGAACATTACGACTTAATTATATAAATCCCAAAAACAAACTACCATTTTCAATTGATGTAAAAATCAATGAGGATGATTTTTATAAAGTTACCTCGTATGAATCTGAACCGATAAAAATAGGTACGTATAAAAAGGATTTAATAAAACCAGAAATATCTCAATCAGAAAAAATAACTTTAGTAAAAGCAGAGTTAGAAAAAGAGTTTGAAGAACAAATTCTAAATGACACAAATCCTAAAAAATTGAATGAATCTGATTTATATCAAGTCTTTATAAAGCGGTTGACAGAAATCATCACAGGACTATCATCTTGGAAATCTGTAGAAATAAATTTTGTAAAGGGTAACTGAGGTTTTGGATATGAGAAATAGTAAAATTAAAATAATTTGTAGATTATGTTTTGTTTGTATAATAATTCCAATTATTTTTTCTAGTTGCTCATTTGAAGAATATTGGAGGAATGCTATTTTAGGGAAAATGCCCTTAGTAAAAAATTTTATTGAGAAAGATTATAATACATACACATCTATTGTTGGAATAGAAGATAAAATGCAGTTAGTTACTGCTAAACAGCAAATTGATTTTATTAATATTCTAGATGGAAAAGATGGTCGATATCTTGAAATTTCTACTTATGAAGTAAATGCAGGTATTGATTGTGCAAAAATAGTAGATAATGGCAATGGTGAAAAAAGTTGTAACGTAGAAATCCTTTCTTGTTCTAATATCAATTCAATTATTGTTAGAGGGGAAGCTGATAAAAATGAAGATTCATTCTATGAGGACTGTGTAAGACCTGTAAAGAAAGCTTATCTTCAGAAAGCTAAAGATTATGCAGTTGAATTAGGATTACTTAATGAAGCAAAAAAAGGTGCTCAAAACACTATTAAAAACTTGACTAATACTGAAATTGGATTAGATATTACAGAATATAAAGAATTGCATGAGGTAAAATATTTACCGATAAGGCTTGATATAGCAAAAGAATATTTTAATAAAAATAAGATACAGATTGAATTAATAAAAGATGATTATTTTTATAGAGATTCTCTCATATTAAAAGATGCTAGTAATGATGGGTGGACAATTCGAATAGGAGACACGGGAAGAACTTTTACTGGTACATTTGAGGAATTTTATAAAAATGTGTTAGAAACCAATTCCAATGAAAATAATGCAGAAAAAGAAAAAGTTGAAATTTTTAGATATTTTGATCCAATGTACCCAAAAGAAAGTGAAGTTCTAGGATATGCGAGTGATAATTATAAAACATTATTTTTACTTGATAATAGTCGTATTTATTATATCGATGCAGTTTGTTCAAATAAACAGATTCTAAAAGAAAAAGTTTCTTCAATAATAATATATATTGCTACCTCATTAAGAAAAATATCTGATTATAAAGTTGAAAAAGCAGACGACTATTATGAATATATTTCAAATTATTTTAATATTCAAGAAAATATTAGAAATGGAGATTCATCTCTAATATTAGGAAACAATATAGAAAAACTTTGTCAAAGCAATATTATTAAAATCGATGAAAATTACTCGCCTGATGAAAAATATTTTTTGGCTTTTAACGATATAAAGAATATAAGTACTTCTCAAAAATCTATATTACAAACAGGAAATGTAGACTTTGACAAAATTACATTATTAATAAGCGATTTGACTCTTTCCTCTGATATATTCATGGTAAAAAGTTATCGAGATAAGGCTATTAAAACTGTACAAGAAATAGATACAAAAGTAAAAAAAGGAAATAAGGAATCCTATAATCTACAATATCTTTTAACATGGTTTTTACAAAAAAAAGAAGAATTTAATTTTTCTGATACAGAAACATTAGAATATCAATCCTATATGAAGGATGGATTTATTGCATCTCGCCCTTACATCATAGATTTAGATGATGGTGAGAGAAATAAATATTTTTACAACCTATTTGCTAATAAATTAAAAACTTCTCAATACTTTGTTGATACTGCAATGACAATTGAATCTGATTTCCCTTTTTCAGAAATAAGAGATAATAATTTATTATTTGCATATTATAAAATTCCAGAGAACCAAAAACCAAATGATGGTGATATTTATGATTTATTAAAGAAACAAAATTGTAACAAAGATATTTCTAATTCTTTCATTCTTGTTTTCAAGCAAACAGAATGGGATTTTGGATTATTAGGAAAAGATGAAGACATTCATGCTATTGTTTTGGATGATTCAACAGTTAGATTTTTTACTAATATTGGAACATCTGACACTTTAAGCGAAATAGTTGATTTTGTATTTGTGGATAACACAATAGAAAAAGTAACATCTTTGGTAAACATTATTAGAAAAAAAGACAATTCACCTATTTATTTTTATTATGGAGATTGGAATAGTTTAAGAATTACTCCAGAAAAAATCACAATTAATGGACAAAGTTATGGTACAAAGAAGATAACAAAACAAGGAAAAGATGCTTATCGGAACAGTAATGATTACGCTGAAAAATCTGCTATTGCTTTAGTTTTACAAGAATTGCAACAGGCTTATTCGAATAATGATACAGATTATTACTATAAGACGTTATGTAGTAATTTAGAAGACTATGTACAGAATTATGTTTATGAATTGGCTTGGAGACCAAGTCCTCGAATGATATTGGATACAAGAGATGATAAACTCCAAAGATATAATTATTAACCTCTATCACAAAATGATAGACTTACTATACTAAACTAAAGTTACCAAACAAAAAGGAGGCAATGTTATGGTATCTAAATATTTTAAAAACTCTGAGTTTGATTATGAAGCTTGTAAACAAGATGCAAAAAACGGTGTGCCAGAAGCACAAATTTTATTAAGCAACTATTTGCAATTTGGTGAAAAAAATGCACAGAATTGGCTAGAACAACATCAAATCATGTTAGGCGATTATTTCTATCTGTATAAACAAGATAGCGAAGAAGCTAAGTTTTGGTACAAAATGGCGTCCGATGCAGGTAATGAATATGCAATGATAAAATTGGCACGATGCTATCACTATCAAGAAAATCCAGACATTGAAAAAGCTATTGAATTGTACAAAAAGTCAGCTGCTTACGATAATTTTGTTGCCATGACTGAATTAATTTCTTGCTTAAACGATAAAGCTGAAATAGAAAAGTGGATTGAAAAAGCTGAAGCAATTGCCAAAGAAAATAGTGCAGAAAGAATTCATGAATTTGCACATGCCTTAAGTCGTGATTATTTTGAAAAAGCAATGTATTGGTATTCTGTTGCGGCACAAATGGGATACGATAAATCCATTTATCAGCTTGAAATAATTAATTTGGTTTCTGAATATCATAAAACAAAAGACGAATCAGTATTTTTTGAAGCAATAAGAAAAATCATCGTGATGTGTTTAGAAAAATCAGATGACGAAGTGACTGAAAATTCTAAATTCAATCAAGATTTAGGTGCTGATGATTTAGACATGTACGAACTCGCATACAAAATAGAAGAGGAACTTGGACTTTCAATTCCAGATGAAGAATTATGTGATAATATTGAAGAAGGCGCAGAATATTCATTCAAATTCCAAACAGTAAAAGAATTATTTGATTTATGTAAAAAATATATGAACTAATTCTCATGCAACACCTAAACTTTCTTCCCTGGGTGGGGAGCAACTTCGCTCAGGGAATCGGCCAACATCAACTAAAACTTCTCGTCCTTGGAGAAAGCCACTATTGCCACGATTTAGGCTGTGGCAACTGTCCTTTCTGTTCTCTTGAAAACTGCCACAAACTAGGCTACTCCACCGCCGATTTTCAAAATCAAACTGTTAATTATATTAGCGAATTGATTTATGCATATAACGGAGCTCAATATCACCAAACCGGCCTTTGTTTTGAACGGGCCGTTATGGGAAAAACGCTGACCCAACCAGAGCGAGAGGATTTTTGGAATCGCGTGATTTTTTATAATTTCGTGCAGAAATGTTTGCCTAAAAATGATGGGAAGCGGACTCCAATAACCAAAGATGATTTAGTCGGTGCAGAAGAAGCTTTTAGAGAAATTTTAATAACTTATAAGCCAGACAAAGTTGTTGTTTGGGGTTCTCGCCTTTTTAATATTCTTCCAGATTGGGATAGTGAATATTCAAAAATCACACTAGAAGATGGAGCCCAAACTGATATTTGGACTTATAAAATTGATGGAAAATCCATTCCCTGTATGAAGGTTCATCATCCAAGTACACCATCTGGAAAATCCTGGCAACACTGGCATAAATTTTACAAAGAGTTTTTGCAACTAGTATAAAAAGTCAAAAAGATGTAAATTTTAAGAAAAATTAATCACAAAAAGTAGATTTGCATCTTCTTCACAATTGTTATTCTTCGTATTTGCTCCAAATTTCTTTACCTAGAGTGTCTTTAAAATGAATTTGTCTTCCCTTATCATCGTAGTCGTACCATTCTTCAAATTCGGTAGATTCTTTGTAATGTATCTTGTCGCCTTTTTGGTTATACTCAATCCATTTTTCAAAGCCATCTTGATTTTTATAATGAATCAAGTTTCCATTAGAATCATATTTAGACCAACGTTCTATTCCTTTTGAATCTTTATAATGAAGTTCTCTGCCTTCAGCATCATATTCTGTCCAGCGTTCTATTCCTTTTGTATCTTTATAATGAAGTTCTCTGCCTTCAGCATCATATTCTGTCCAACGTTCTATTCCATTAATTTCTTTGTAATGGGTTTCTCTTCCGGTAGAATCATATTCTGTCCAACGTTCTTCACCATCTGAATCTTTATAGTAAATTTCTCTACCAATAATGTGATTAAAGAAGTAAAACGGTGGCTCAACTTCGTAATCGTTAGTATCATATTCTACCCATTTTTCAAACCCATTTTGATTTTTAAAATAGATAACATTGCCTTTCTCATCATATTTATAAAATTCTTCGATACCATCTGAAGTTTTATATCTTATTACATTTCCATTATCATCATATTTTGAAACTTCTTCACATCCGTCTGAATCTTTGGAATATTCAATATTCTGTTTTGCATCATAATTTTTCCATACTTCATAACCATCAGAATATTTTTCATGGATTACTTTCCCTTCTGAATCATATTCAGTCCAGTTTTCTAGTCCATCAGATTCTTTAGTGTAAATTATATTTCCATTAGCATCGTATTTTTTTTCTTCACCTAAGGAATTTTTATAGTAGATTAATCTACCCTCTTCGTTGAATTCTTGCCATTCTTCTTCTCCATGGTAATCCTTTTTGTAAATCCAATTTCCATTTGAATCATATTTTGCAATTTCTTCATTGCCTTCTGTATCGTAACTATGAACCAATTCTCCTTTTTCATTATATTCTGTCCAACGTTCATATCCCTCTGAAGTTTTAAGATAAATTTCCTTTTTTTCAGTATTAAATTTTTTCCATGTTTCATGTCCATCATGATATTTTACATAATATTCAATTTCATTTCCATTTGAATCATACTTAATTCTGTTTTCATCTCCATCTTTCAATTGATAGATTAGTCTGCCCTTAGAATCATATTTATTTCGATTTTTAAAGCCTTTGGTATCTTTAGAATAAATAAATCTTCCCTCAGAATCGTATTCACACCATTCTTCATATCCAGATGAATCTTTATAGTGTATCAAATCACCATTACTATTATATTCTTTCCATCTAGTTATTCTTTGAGGTGCAATTTTTTGTTCAACAGTTGAAATTAGTAATTCTTTAAAATCTTCTTCTGTGTATTTTTTTCTTTGCAGTGTACAATGTAAAATCCTATTTCCTTTTTCATCATAAAGATTGAAACTACAAAACATTAGCATAAAAAGAGATCCTCTAAATCCTTTATAAAAACCAGAAAATCCATATTCCTCGCAATTTATAACCATAACATCCCTCTCAAAATAAATTATTGATAATTTTATTAATTAATATTGTAACCTCCTAATGAAGTATTTTCTACTTAATTGACAAATATTTTTTAGAAAAATACAGTTGCCAAGGGAGGTTTCACTTACCCCCTGACTCACCTTTGTTTCGATTCTTCAAACATTGTAGAACCGAAATAAAAAAGATTATTTTAGTAAAATAAATCTAAAAAAAACATAACATTTTCATTGGTCATCATTTTCCTCATCTTCTTGATTTTCATCAACATCGAAGTTTACAAATTCGATTTCTAAATGAGGTGCAAAATCTTTTAATCGCATTTTCAAAATATCTTTTTCGCCCAAATCACAATGATCCCAAAGACTGTGATTCAAATAGCACAAATGATGATTAATAAAAGGCTTCTCCCAAAAACCTTCTATCCAACTGTCAGAATAAATATCACCATGCCAAGAATCTTTTGTTCCCATAGATAAACTACCGACATTCATCATAAAAGAAAATAATTCTGCTTGTATGGCATCTTTTTTTGTAATAATTCCAAAAGGATGATGAAAATTGTAATGCAAATTCTGTATAACATAGTGATTCTTAAAAAAGTTATGTCCATTTTCAGATAGATTTTTTAAGTCCACTTTTATTTTTTCACCCAAAGAATTGATATAAAACTCGAATTCCAGCATTTTTTTTGCGATTTTTAGAATCTTTTTCTTTTCAAACCAAAAATATTCACGTTTAAGACTTTTCCTATGATGCACATTCCTAAAAGCATCCTTCTCTTCTAAAGAAATATCCTCAAGGATTTTTTTTGGCAATGGATATTTTGAAAGTTCCAGATAAATAATAGAACAAAAGTCATCTGTCTTTGCTTTTTCAAAAACCTCTAAGGGAATAAAATTGCAATGTCGATTTGTCTTTTTCTTTTTTGGATAAATAAAATCCTTTGTTGCCCGACAAATATACTGCTGAGGATAACCTAAATCATTTGAATTGTAATTTTGAAAGAAATCTAACGCATCTACTTTATTTGGAATTGGCTTTTTATCTTCAAATACAAGCTGCCAATCACAAATTGCATTATCGTAGCTTTCCATTTCTTCAATAGAAATTGGTTCTTCAAGGAAAAACTCAATATTTCCAATAAGTTTATAGCCCTTGTAGTAACTTTTTCCCTGTTTTATAAGAGAATCAATTTTCTCTTTTATAACAGCCATTTTATCGTAAAGTTCTACCATAATATTACAAAGGGCATTATTGTTTTCAAGAATTTTATCAACTTTCTTGATTAGGCAAAAGTCTTTTTCTTCTTTCCAAGAAACATGATAATTTTTATTATTTTCGAAAAAACTAAGTATTTCATAGCCACGAGTCTTATTTTGAGGAAAACCAAATTTTCCAGTTAGATAAATTGGAATAAGCTGTTCAGCTGCTTTTTCTGAACCAAAAGCAAAAGCTTTTTCAAAAAGTGCTACAACTCCCTCCATGTTATTTAACTTTCCATCTTCTCCGATTTTTTGACATTTCCCTTCTGCCACAGTAAAAATTGCATCTGGATAATTTTGTTCAAATGCCTTCTTAAGCCAATTTTCCCCTACACTATGTCTAATTTTACATTTTATTTCATATAAAAAATACCAATTTTTTACATGGGAATATTTTTTCTTTGGGTCATCTTTTAGCCAATTTTCATAAAGAGCCCTAATTTTTTCGTCATGAGTCTCCTTATTTTCCAAGTACTCTTTTTTTGCTTCTTTTTCAAAATAATTTCCCTTTATAACATTTCCCTTCAAAGCCTTAAATATTGCAAACTGAATTTCTGGATTATGATTTTTCCCCTCCGCTTCTAGCATTTCTTCATAGCTGTAGCAGTGAATATTTTTAACATCAATTTCATCAATAAATTTTGGCTTTCTATAAATTGGTGAACGGTTTTTCTTTTTCATAAGTTCTCCTAGTAAAAACTAATTGTGAAAATTTCTATCGTTTTCCAAGGCCTTTTTTCCATCAACTTTTTCTTTAATGTTTTTTGCTGTAATTCCTTTTAGACGATATCCCATTTTTACTTTTTTAAAGTGATATTTTGCCTTTTCATAATTTTGCTCAACGCCCCAGCCATATAAATAACAATCCCCAAGTCCCTCGTGGGCAATTTTACATCCTGCATCTACAGCTTTTTGGAAATAATTAAAAGAATCTTCCAATGTTCCTTCTACCCAATTATGAATGATATAAATACCTTCATAAGCCATAGCTAACGGATATCCAGCTTGTGCAGCCTTTGTATT
>JAEIGA010012502.1_pt1 | contig 12883 bp, 9 predicted proteins | sample 9270691 | NCBI WGS metagenome assembly JAEIGA01 (sample SAMN17057246, study PRJNA624740) | gut metagenome | biome: biome; isolation source: fecal sample | host: Bos grunniens | place: China: Xizang | collected 2019 | reverse complement strand
TCCGTTCTGTCCACGGTCGCTCTTTTCAGGATCAACCGGTTCATCCCAAATGCGGTTGCCGGTCTGGAGACTCGCGGAGCAGAACTGACCGTCCGGACGTTTCTTCAGCTTCATGTACATTATGCCGTCCTTGAACTCGAGCGTGTCGTCTTCAGGACCTGCAAACCAGCTCGCCCGCTCGCCCATGTAGTTCGTGCGGTACATCCATTTCGAATCATCCAACCTGTCGCCGTTGAATTCATCATTCCATATGAGCTTAAAGTTCTTGCCCGGCGGCAAAAGCGAAACCGCCTCCCCCTTCACAGCCTCAACAGACTGCGGAGGCCGCGCATCCCATACAATGGCCGAAGCCATCATGGCAAACGAAAATGCGATGGATGTCATCATATCTGATCCTTTCCTTCAAACAACGCGCGAGCGACATCGGTCATGTCGCATCCCGCCATAAACTTGAAATCGCTCTCCTTGGTGGATGTGCACCAAGGCACCATGAAGAATCCCGCAAGTCGATCTGCCGGAATGTGCTTTTTGCAGAACATCGCGAGATTCGGATAGTTCTTTATGTTCACCGTCATTCCACGGGCCTTGAGCTTCGATCCACACCATACGCTGCCGCAAGGCACAAGGTCAAATCCCTTTTCGCCCATGTCGGTAAATACGTTCGACCGCGAATGGTCCGAATCCGCCTGACCTTTCGGCGCAGCAAAACTCTCCGCATAGCTCCACGGCGAGTGAAGAAAAGACTTTGGAAGCTTGGCGTAGAACTCCTTCGGATCGCGCGTTCCCGGATTCGAGAACATCCATGGACGGCTATTGTGCTTTTCAATGCACTTTGCATAGAAGGCGATGTCGTGCCACCACAGATCACCTTCGCGATATACGCAGTACGCATTTCCGCTCGACCACTTGTAGCCTTCTTCGTCCATGCCGATGTGGAAGTAGGGAGGATTGTCGAATATCTCACATGTATCATCTATGAGATCCTTCACCACCTTGTAGTATGTAGGCGACGAAATCATCCTCGCATAGTCACCAAGCCAGAAATCGTGACAGGTGGAGAAGTTGAGCTTGGGCACCACGGTGAGGCCGCCGGCCTTGAGACGCTTCACCTCTTTGTTGAGCCGCTCGGCGCTCCAGCTTCCCTTCACCGCAATTTCCGGATGAGATGGATACACGACCCCCTCTCCGACATCGATCACGAGCGTATTCGTTCCTGAGCCCGGTTCAAGCAGGCGCTTCATCCTGAGATTCCAGGATGCATCCGTGCAGAGAAGATGATCTGTGCAGAAATTCGACCACTTCATGCGTCCCGGGCCGCGCCAGATCGCCTCATCATGCCACATATTGTAGCCTAAATGCTGCATCATCGCCCAAATCATGCCGTCACCTCCTTCATGATGCCAAGAACACGCTTTTCCGAAAGCCTTGCGAGCGCATCTGCATCAGAATCTGCATGCAGAAAAGGAACCGCGTCGCAACCAGCCTTTACAACCTGAGAGAACCGGTTGAAGATCCGCTTATCGGAAAGGCTCTTGAAATTGCTGTACACTATATCGCGAGGACAGTCCTGAAGGAAATCCTTCATTCCCCACGGATAGTCGAACCATGCCCAGGTACGCGCACCTGTCTCTTTCACCCACGAAGAAGTCCTGGCAAGGTAGCGCATCCAAAGATCTCCCTGGCGCATCACGGCATAGCTGCCCTGCGGGTGCTGGCTGCGCCCTTCATCGCTGAAACCAATATGGATGAACCTGGGAGAAGCGAATATAGTATGCGCATCACGTATCAGATCGCGCACAAGCGCGTCATACGGCCTTGAACACACCATGCGATCATATACTCCAAGCCAAGAGTCGCGGGCTGTGCAGAAATCAAGAAGCGGCACAACTTCAATCCCGCTTTCCCTCCAATCGCGGATATGGGCCGAAGCCTTTTGCGCCGACATGGAATTCTTCGTTGCGATTTCGGGATGGGAGGGATAGGCGATGCAATCCTGCACATCCACGAGCGCCACATCGAAGCCTTCAGCACGAAGCCTCGCTTTCAAGCTCGACACTTTGCTCTCGCAAAAGAATGATTTCCCCGTGAGCAATGCCGCCTTGAAGGTTTTCCTTGTTTCAGCGAATGCCGGAGATGCAAAGCCGGCTACTGTTGCGGCAGACGCTCCTGCCAAAAACTGTTTGCGTGTCATTGGCAACTCCTCACCGTACGATAACCCTAAAAGCTACAGGACGAAGATATCCAGCGGAATTCTGCGCTGCTATTTTCCCATTCACCCGAATGGCGCCTAAGTGCGCAGCAGAAAGAGAGGCCGATTCTCCGAAACGGATCGAACTGCGCGATGCGATATCGGAAACGACAAAATTGACGGATCCATCCTCCGGCCAATCGGCTGTCGGCGCCTTGATTGAAAGAGACGCGCCTTCTCCGAGTGTGATTGTCGATGCGACACTGGGAATCACCTCTCCCATAGTCAGCGCGATTCCGTCCGCAATCTCAAGATTGCCGCCTGCCAGCTTGAAATCCGTCGATTCGCTTGCCGATTTTGAATGGGAGAACCGCCATGTTCCGCCTGCAATCACGGTGGGCTGACACGGGGTGTACGCCGCCTCCATGCTGACGGTTCCGGGGCCTTCCTTGCGGATGTAAGCGGATTTGTAGGCTTCAAAATCAGCATTGCCGACAGGATAGAAAAGCCGTATCGGATTCGTAATCCTGAAATCAGCCTCCGCGTTGCCGGTCACGTCCTCGACCTCCATCACGATCGCGCTTGGAGCTGCATCCTTCGCCGGAAACAGAGACATTCCGGTCGCACACACCGATGGAGCGGTGCCTGTAACATACCATCTGGGGTTCATGCCGTATCCCACACGCGGCGCTGAGCCCAGAAGCTTCGCTCCATTCTCAAAATGCACATAATTAAGATACAGTCCCGCGTCACTGTAATTCTCCATGACGGAATTTCTTTCATCATAGTATCCGATTACCATAGTTCCGCCATTCAAATGAACACCATGCGTAGATGAAGGTCGCAGACATTGTGATGCACCCTGCCAAACACTCGCCCCAGAATTGACTGTAAGCCGGGAGATATCCACCTGACCAGAGAAAAACACACGGCCCCCGCCATCAACAACAAGTTCCCCATAGGCAGGAAGTGCATCCCCAGAAAACTCGGCAACAATTATTGCCTTATCAGTTCCCGACACACGCACCACAGAACCCGTCTCCATAGAATTCTTGCCGGTGAACACAGCAATATGCGGCACGCTTCCTTCCGCAAAATAGAACTTGGGGCTATGCAAGCCCACTTGTCCTCTATCGGCATACGAACCATCTTCATTGCGCGAAGTTGGAATGCTCATTCCTTTACACTTCGATGCCATCGCCTCAAAATCTATATCCCCATACTTGTATGTGTTTTTATTAAAGCCATTTTCCCAGGGATTATCATACGAATACGATGCGATGCTCGCCTCTATGTTTCGTCCGTTCTGCCTCATGCGAAGCAGGCAGCCAGTCTGCCAGGCATTAGCGACATTATTGTATACCTGCATAGCCGCATATGCACCATTATTTCGCCAATATCCATAAGCGGCAGGGGTTTTGTCTCCCCCAACACGGCTTCCGCAAAGTATGGCGGTAACATTTGTAAGAGAGGAAAGAAGCCTATCTTCTGCCACAATTTTCCATTTCCCCTCAAGGAAGAAATCCCTATTGTGCTCTACATCAGCCACAACATCCAAAACACGACTGGTTGCTTCAACAAATAAATCACCGTCGCCAGAAATCGCTCCGCTAAACTTTTTAACACCCGGATTGCGGATGGTCAAAGTTCCGTCAACATCAATCTTTCCTGCATATTCACTTTCCGCCAATGCACTCGTGCCATCCGCTACATATCCGACATTCGACGGAACCGACAGATTTCCTTCAACATACGCCTCAACACTCTCGGAAACGGATGGTCCTGCATTGCGCCGAAGAGTTATGCAGTCTACGCCATAGGCCTTGTAATACGCGTTCGGGCCATCAATATCCTCCATATCGTATGCCAATCCGCCCTTCTTGACATCAAAACAATCTGACAACAAACTCAAATCTCTTCCTACGAGCCATATGCTGTCGCACACGTAAACCGATGACAAGTAACCATACACATCTGCACCCCTCTGTTCAAGCGTAACCCTATACTGATAGATGTTGTAGCTACCGTCTTGTTTCCGGTAGGTCTGCAGGACGGTATCCAGGCATTTCTTCCCGTTCTTTTCGTAGCGGCTTTCCGAAATAGGAAGGTAGTCCAATCTTCCCGAACCGTGAAGATACGTGTAGTTTCCCATATACTTCGGATTTGTTCCGCTTGCTACAGACTTTATGGAATAATCATCGATGGAGATTCCCTCAAACACTTTTCGGGCACGAGCCGAACTGTCATTGATCATCAACCCCCTGTATGTCAATGTGTATTCACCTTCGGCAAAGCCACACAATGCACACAGAAAGAATAATGCTGAAATTTTGATTTTCGCCATACTTGCCTACCTTTCCTCGTTTGAGAACACAAAACACCCTCAGCACCCCTGCGAATCGAACACATCCGCAAGCTGATTGATGCCGCACTTCCAGTAATGCTCCAGTTCAGGTTTTATTTCGCCCCATGGAGCCACCATCGCACCCATCAGCAGCGTGTCCGGCACAGCCTTGGACATATGATCCCAAAACCAGGCTATCGCTTCCGGATCCTGAGGATAGTCCTTGCCCATAGGCCACGGCTTGGGCATTTTCGACTTGTTCACCCAGTTGCTTGCGCAGGCGAGGACCATATAGCCATCCTCGCCGAAGCGCTTGAACATCTCCATTGTTTTAGCCTGCTTCAGACGGTACGGACGCTTCTTGCCCCATTCAAGGAGCTGCTTGTAGTCATGACCGTGTCCATACATCCAAGGATTCTGGATGACATCCTTCGGCATGCGTTTACGGAAGATCTCTGGAGACTCCCGAGCATCCTCGCCCGGAAACACTATCGCCCTTGCCCCATGCGCAGAAAGACAATCAAGATAATGGTAGAAATCCTTCCACCATGCGTCGCCTCTGCGTATCACCACAAAAGGATCGCGCCGCTGCATCTCGGCATCCTCCTCGTCAAGGCCGAGATGAAAATACCGCGGATTGCCGAACACCTTACACACGTCGTCTATGAGGTCCTTAACCACTGCTCGGTATTTATCAGTGGATAGCATGCGCCCATACATCTTGAGCCATCCGTCGTGACATGCCGAGAAATTGAGCTTTGGAATTGCCTCAATGCCCATCGTTTTCAACCGCTTAACCTCGGCGGCAAGTTTCTCCGCGCTCCAGCTTCCCTTCACCGCAAGTTCCGGATGGCTCGGATAGACCAATCCTTCCCCGACATCTATCACGGCCATATTGTACTTTCTTGCGGCCATCAGATCGGTAAGCGAACGCCACACTGTCTCATCCGTGCGCAGATGGTCTGCTGTATACCGCAATCCGGGCATCTTCCTCTCACCAGGAGCGAGATACCCACCCCACATATTCTGCCCGAGATGCAGCAGTACTGCCCGGGTCTTGACCTTGCGAGCATTCACCTCCTGCCCGAAAGCGGTCGCCGCTGCTGCAGCCCCCAAAACAATAAAATCTCTGCGTGTTGTCACTTGGCAATCTCCTTTCTTACGTTTGCCCATAGCGGCTGCGTCCAAGCCACGGCATTCCCGGAAATAATCTTGGCGCGAACATACAGATCGTCATCCTTCAGTGTGTACGAAGCGTTCAAGCCTTTCGTCTCCTGAAGTACGATTCCTGCATCCTTCGGAAGCTTTGCTACACGCCGCTTGGTCCCCACATAAGCCGGAATCGGGCGTTCAACCCCCAGCTCGGCGGCGAAATCTGCTATCAGCCGTTCCTCTCCCGGAGAATAGTCAAGCCTTGCATTGCGCTTTGTTCCGTAGAACAATATGCGGCAATCCCCACCCTCGGCCTTGGACACTTCAACGGAGAGTCTTCCGCCTTCAGAGCGCACATCCGACAATTCAACTCCGGTGGAGGCGTAGAAATCGCCTCTGCGCATCGCCGCAACAATCTCGGAAGGCGTCAACTCCTTTGCCGCCACGGCAACAAAAGCATGGTTGCCGTATGTTGAACGCTCTCCTGCGGCCTCCTTGTACATATTGCCGTAGGAATGCGTATCGTCCGTGCCGGTGGCGAACAAGGGCGGAGCGCCGCGAAGTGCACGTTTGGCCAACGCAAAATCCCACAGCTTATCGGCATCATACGCTCCGGCGGGCAGCTTCTTGAACGGCAAGGATGCATCGTGGTTTACGATTTCACAGAAGCGGAGGTGATCGAAATCCGAAAGGATGAGCGGATCCACATCGTAGAACCAGCAGAAAGGATGGTTCACCATGAAAAGCGCATCCTCGTCTGCCGTGAGCCGTTCGAAGGAGGAATACATATTCCTGAACGAAGCCATTATGTCGGGACAGCGCTTCTTCACATGCGCCTTGAATGTATTTATCGCATTGCAATGAAGGCTGTATCTGCTTGAAACCGCGTCGTTGTACTCACAGCCGCTCATCACAAGGAAGCGGCCGGGGCTGTTCACAGCCTTGGCGGTCTCTTCAAAGGGTCCGTACCGCCATGCCGTCGTTCCGTCAGGTTCAATGCGCGTCTGCGGCCTGAACGCCGGATACTTCGCGGCGAAAAGCCTGGCATTCCTCTGCGAAAACCGGCGACGCTTGTGGTTCTTTTCAGTCACCCAGTTTTCATGGTCATGTACCAGATTGTGGTCGGAAAACATCAGGAAATCATAGCCGATGTCGCGATACAGGAGAGCCGCCTCCACCGGAAACGCCCTGCCGTCGGAAACAAGAGTGTGCGCATGAAGATTTCCCTTGTACCATTTTCTGCGCTTTGGAGCCGCTACGCCGCCAAACAGCGGCGCTGCAAAAGCCGCCGACCCCAATCCCAAGAACTCTTTTCTTGTTGTTTTCCTCATATTGCAATCCTTGCTTTCATGCCCTCAAGTTTATCAAAACACATTGCCGATAGTGTACGTAAAATAAAATATAAATTACACGAACAGATTGATGCCGAGCAAAGCAAGAGCGCACTTTTACCAGAACCGTTTGAGCTGTTTCAGCGCCAAAGCATTCGCCAACGCTCCGCCGCCAGACACCGCCCTGCCATCAGATTTTTTAAGCGACGAGGGAATATGACGGCCCAGCGAATTTCATATTTTCATCCCTCCATTGCATCAGCAAGCTGATCGATGGCGCTTTGCCAATAATAATGCAGATCTGGCTTGATCTCGCCCCATGGCGCAATCATCATGCCCATGAAATTTTCGTCGGCGAAGTTGCTCTTGGCGAACGAATACATCCACTCCGCGGCCTTGGGATCCTGCGGATAGTCCTTCCCCGTAGGCCACGGCTTCGGCATCTCACCCTTCCACACCCAGTTGCTTGTGAGAGCAAGCATTTTGTAGCCATGCTTGTTCAGCAGCTCCATGGTCTTGAACGCTTCGACCTTACGGACAAGGTGCGCAGTTGGACGCGGAGGATTCACCTTCAGGCGACGATCGATATCGGCCTGTATCCTTTCAACCACATGGCCATGTCCGTACAGCCCGACATTCTGTATCACAGATTTCGGCATCCGCTTGAAAAACTCATTCGAGCCTGTCTTTCGGGCATGGTCGCTGAAAAGCATTCCCTGGGTTCCGTGCTTTTCAAGGCAATCAAGGCAATGGTAGAAATCCCTCCACCACAGCTCCGCCCGGCGGATGACCACGAGCGGATACTTATTCTGCATCTCCATGTTCTCTTCATCCATTCCAAGATGCATATATCTCGGATTGCCGAACACTTCACAGGTATCATCAATGATTTCCTTCACCACCTTGCGATAGATATCAGTGGAAACCATGCGCCCATACTCCTTCAGCCAGCCGTCGTGGCAAGTCGAAAAGTTGAGTTTCGGAATCGCTTCAATGCCCATGGACTTGAGACGCTTCACTTCGGCGGCAAGTTTTTCCGCGCTCCAGCTCCCCTTCACGGCGAGTTCGGGATGGCTGGGGAAGATCAGCCCTTCGCCGACATCTATGACCGCCATGTTGAAGCGGCGTTTCTGCATCCGGGCGGTAAGGTCTTTCCACACTGTTTCATCCGTGCGCAGATGATCGGAAGTGTACTGCAGCCCCTTTTCCCTTTTTTCGCCAGGAGCCAAATACTCGCCCCACATATTCTGCCCGAGATGAAGCAGGATTGCACGGGTCTTGGGCTTGCACTCCTTCGCATTCTGCCCGAAAACCGGAGCCGCAAGCGCCGCCGCGCCCAATCCCATGAAATTTCTTCTTGTCGTATTCATTTGCCGCACTCCTTTTCTTTCAGTTGCTCCACTTGCTGCCCTTGTACATTCCCGGCATATTTACAACCGGGGCAATGCGATTATCCGGATACGGATCATCCCCTTCGGCATCTTCAGGATAGAGCCGCTGCCGCAGGGAAATCATGGCATCCTGCGCAGCCGAAACCATCTTCAACGTGTCACGCGACGCAAAACAGTGGCTTTGCGACTCGTAGCCGCCAGCCGCCATCAGGTTGACAGGCGTAACATAGCCGATATAGCCCGTGGCGAGATATGCCGGGAAAGTACGCGCGAACGGACTGTTCCACTTGATTTCAAGCCCGATTTCCGTGACCACCTCGCCCGGCAATCCGACAAAACACACATCGCCGACAGCCACAGCCTGCACTTCGAACGAGTCCTCATCCTTGCCTTTCCGTTCACGCCACGCCTTGCGCAGCCTGCTCGAGAACCTGCGGATCTCCGCACCCACACGGGGCTTGGCTATGGCGAAGCGTTCGTAGCAGCGCTGTATCGAGAGCACACCGAGAATCGACTGCATGGCCACCGCCTCGCCCACGCGTCTTGCGGCGGCATTGCCCATCTCATCGTCCACCGTCACAAGATTGCCCGCCGCACCTTGCACAAACATCGCCTTTGCCCCCGTCTCGCTTTCTATGTAGCGACGGTAGAACCCGGGGAAATCGGACGATATTCTTAGGCCGCCCAGCCCTGGCGCGTGGGATGTAAGCGGATGCGCCGCCCAGTTCCCGATCACATACACAGGACGGCTATCATCGTCAAAAAGCGCAATCGTGCCGACCTCATGGTCGGCGATCCCTGTCGTAAGCTTGTGGAGGATGGGGCGGTGCGCGTTGAAGGACGCACGGTTTTCCTCAGTCGTGTAACGGCGGTTGCGATTTTCCTTGCACACCCCCGAATGGAAACCGATAATGCATTCCCGCCAATCCTGCGATGCCATGCCGCGCGCAGCCTCTTCGAGACGCCGATAAAGCCGCTTCATGTATGCTTCATCGATTCGATTGCCTTTTTTCGAACTGTCCCCATCAGCCGGAGACATGTACAGCATACGCGCATTCGGACCTTGGTGAGTATGGGTGCAAGAGACGAGAACCGCTTTCTCCGGCACTGAAAGGATGCCTGAGAGCAACCTGCGTATATTGACTATGCTTTCATAGTCCACTCCAAGCAGATCAAGCGAGACTATCATTATCCGGTTTTCGCCATCATCGAGGCAGAGCCCTGATGCAACCAGCTTGTCATACTGCGCAACAGACACGTCATTGGTGCCGTATCCGGCAATCAACGCCCCGACCTCAGGTGATATATCTGCCTCAAACCACTTGGCCTTTATTTTCTCCGGCACGCCGGCAAGCGCCGAAAACACCATCGCAGCAAAAGCTGCAGAAACACATTTCTTCATTTTCTTATTCTCCCAACGTAATTTGCGATGGCTCTTTTCATTTACTCGATCTCCCTTCCGGATTGCAATCCATTTCAAGGCATTCCCCGCCGATTCTCTCAACTCCACGCGGCGTTTCCCTGCGAATCCATTTTCCGTTTGCATCGTGGACAAAAACCCCCGGATAGACCGCCACCGGGAATTCAGTCGCCTTCGAGGTCCAGTTCGCCATGATCCTATCGGGCGAGATTCCTCTTTCGCACCAATCCGACAGCTGCCGGCGCAACTTCGGCCCACCGGGAGACGCCGTAAGCAGACGCCCCCTGCCGCCGCCATGCGCACAGCCGGGGATGCAGAAAAGACGGAAATATCCAAGCGTTTTTTCGATGCCGCCATCCTGCTCGCAAACGCGTTCATAATAGTCGATTATCGGCGCTGGAGGAACCGTCTGATCCTCCCAGCCAGTCGTCATCATGATCTTGCCGCCTCTCTTGCGGAAAGCCGAGAGATCGGCGGAACATGCGTTGAATCCCGGTGCGTACTCTTTCAGATATCCGTCTATCTCCTTCCATCCGATATCCTTCCAACGGGAATAGCCTATGCCGTTGGCAAGCAGGTAGCTGCGGAAATTCACGATTCCCATCCATGACATGTTTTTACCGAGATAGGAACCGGGGGCAAAGCCGTTGAAATAGCATTTTCCGTCATGGACGAGAGGAAGATACAGCCGCTTGAGGCGTGCCATCTTGTCGCCGGCATTGAGCGACGGACAGCGTTCCGCCGCCAGCGCGAGGAAACCATCGATTTCGGATTCAGGCAAACGGCTGTCGGAAATGGCATGTCCTGCGAAAGGAGCAGGCTCTTTCGACTTGCGGTAGTCAACCGCCGCATCCGACACCACACGCATCTCGTTGGTGGAGAAAAGCGACTTGCCGTTTTCATCGTGCGTCTGCCGCCACAAATGCCACACCGCAATCTCGTTCACGGCGGAATTGTTTGCCGGAAGCGAAGATATGATGCCGTCATAATCGGCGGGAAAGCGGATCGCCTGGCTCATCGCCTGGCGGCCGCCGCAGGAGCCTCCGCAGAAATACGCCCTGTCGCACGGGCGTCCGTAGAACGCCTCCACGATCTTCTTGCCGTAGACGGTCATGAGGTGCGTTGCGCGCCAGTCGTAGTCGCGCCTGACGTTCTCCGGCCATATCCTGGAATTTGTCCTTCCGCAACCGGTGATCATCCATGTGCCGAGATCGGTGGTCACTCCGGCGGTGCCCGCCGCCGTGTACGTCGTGAGCGACGGCAATGCGCCGCCGTGGCCGCTGTTGCCCTGCCCCCACATGCGGCCATCCCACAATCTGGGTGGAGGAAGCTCTGCACGGCAGCGAATATCGCTGCCCTTCTCCGGCTTCAGCAGGAAATCGACGCGCACAAACAGGCCCTTTATCTTCTCCGCGCTCTCATCATCCTGAATCGCCGCCCACATCGCAAGCGGATTGGGGGTCTTTGCAGATCCACGCTCAAGCAACACAACGTTCGTGATTGAGCAGATAGAGTCCGCAACATTCCTTACACGCTCAAACCGCACAGCAAGATCATCGCCGAATCCGCACAATGCGGCAGCGGTCATGAGCAACGACGTTAATGCAATCTTTACTTTCATGCCACCAAGTTTATCACAACACCATGTGATAGTGTTCGTAAAATAAAATATAAATTACACGAACAGATCTGTGATATGCATAAACTACCGGCGGCACATGCTTGGAGATATGCCGGTTATGCGCTTGAAAACCGTCGCGAAATGCTGAGGCGAAGGGAACCGGTAGCGGCTTGCTACGGCGGCAACGCTCAACTTTGGGTTTGAGAGATCGGCTCGAGCCCGCTTTACCCGCACATCAAGAAGATAGGCATGCGGCGTAAGACCCGTCGCCCGCTTGAACGCATCAATGAACGCAGCAGTCGACAATGCCGCCTCTGCCGCCATGTTTTCAACCGAGAACTCCTCTTCGGGCGAATCTTCCATCCGCGCAACTATCGCCTTTATCTTCGCGTTTGGCCTTCCATGAGGCGACGGCGGAAGTTTTGGCAGCTCGATCAGCGCAAGCAGCAGCTCCAACGCGGCAGACTTCATCACCAATCTGCGCATCTGCGTACCGCGTTCTTGCGAATCGTAAAGCTTGAACAGACGTTCAAAAGCGATACGCACCCTTTGCGAAGATGGGCAGATCATATACGGAAAATCAAGCAATCCCCGCGAAACCAGGGAACTTTCCTGCGGCGTCAATCCAAGAATGGATGAACCTTTCCTTGGGATCTTGAACAGAAGACGGTAAAGGCACATCCCCTTCGGATTGTTGCATCTGCGATGCGGCTCACCCGGCTTGGAGACAAAAAGGCATCCGGGCAGAACCTGGCATTCCCCATCCCCGGTTTCGTATCTGATATTGCCTTTCAGACAGAGGCTTATCTCGACATGCCCCGGATGGACATGCAATTGCACTCCGCGACGTACAGCCTTGAAACTGCTGCGCCCCAAAACCGGAATGCAGTCGCATCCGTCAGGGCGCAGGTCAATTATGCGCCAATCATCGCCATCGTCATACCTGATCGGCTCGACGACGACGCCGGCCTTATTATTTTGCAGATGACTCACCGGAATACGGCTCCATGCGCAAGGTCCACTCCTCTTTGGATGCACGAAGCATGTATTTGCCCATTGGCTTGGGTCCGCACGACGCGCCTCCGAGACCAAGCTGGCGCACATCGAGATTGAGGCACACCTCATCACGCTTGACCAATGGCGTATTGATCCGCTGCTGGTCCCTGCGGTGGCGTGCAAACTCAAGATCCTCGACGCCATAGTGGAGCGCCTGCATGAACATCGGAACCGAACCGGAGAACTTCACGCCCTTGCCGTCGGAACCGATGAATGCCGCCCAGCGCACGTCGCTGCGGTAACCGTTGTCCTGAGGACGCACATACGCTTCATACTGCTCCGTGACCGTAGAATCGTACACACCGAAGAAAGATGCCGTCTTACGGTCGATGTAGTTCTCACGCGGACCACGGCCATAGTAGCGCATCTTCTCGAGATCC
>JAEIGA010012501.1_pt1 | contig 12883 bp, 17 predicted proteins | sample 9270691 | NCBI WGS metagenome assembly JAEIGA01 (sample SAMN17057246, study PRJNA624740) | gut metagenome | biome: biome; isolation source: fecal sample | host: Bos grunniens | place: China: Xizang | collected 2019 | reverse complement strand
TAGAATACAGCTAGGTATGGAACCTCGCTTAATAATATCTTACAAAGTTCTCTGAATTCAACTAACTTGTGTAAGTCTCTGCTACAAGTAATTCGTAAAGCAGTTTCATAAGTCATATCTATAGTTCTCTTTTGATTGAAGTTGGTTCCTAAAGATTGTATGATTCGTCTCCAATATTTATAGTCTTTAGTTTCATTGAATTTTTGTCTATTGTATTCCATATAGTTTATATCAGCCTCTAATAGATTTAATCCAATTTTATCTAAATCTTCACAAGAGAACATGTCCATAGTTATTGGTTGAGTGTGTAACATATGCATAGTACTGCATCCGTTGACCGTGTCTAGTCCATCTGTTCTACCTATTCTGTACGTGTCGAAATCCTTCCACCAATATAAAGGAGCTGTAACATCCATATGAATGTGTAGCATTCTTAAGAATTTTCTGTGGTCTGTACCAGCTGCTGTTAAATTCTCCATTAATTTTCTATCGTTGAGTCCTAAACACATAGTTGCTGTATAATCATCCGGGTCAATTACCCACTCGGAATCACTTCTTGACCAACTATTCATTGGATTTCTCATTCCTCTTATTGCTCCATTCCATCCCCATGTTTCAATGTTTTCTACTTTTATCATAATAATACCCTCCTATAATCACATTAATATATTTTTTTCTCTTCTATCTATAAGCTCTAGATTCAATAACTCTTTCGTTGACATATTTGCGAAGAATTGAGCCATACAGTCCTCACTGCATATTTCATGACCTGCGTAAGTTATACCGTTCTTGTTTGGTCTCCCACAATTAGCACAAATTTTCTTCTTTCTTTTAAACCATTTAAACACGATAACCCTCCTATAATTCTAATATCTTATCTTCTTCTTCTAATTTTGAAGCAGACACGACTGCTCCTTGAACAGCACATAAAGTCTTTAAATATTTTCTAAATTCCTCTGGGTCATGCACCATAACAAATTGTCTATGCTGTTTTATTTCTATTTTAGTAGTGGTCCCATAACAATCTACGATTGCATCATTAATAGTAACTGTAACTAAATATAATCCCGGTTCTCGTTGCATTTCATAATAATGCGTTGTTGTCATATCATTTCCCTCCATATCCTAGCGGCTTCTTCTCCGCCTTTTGCATCTTTACATCCTCTATATCTATTTAATTTGTTATAACTTTCAATTCCATGAATACGTATTAATTCTTCTTTGAATGGTGAATGATATAAATCATGTATCCATTCATTTGTACTATTATTTCTACCTTCTATATATTCACTTAATGCGCCAGACCTATAAAAATCAGCTCTCATTTTTTAATCCCCCTTAAAATATTATCTTCTTTCTACCCATTCGTTATACTCATTATAGTTTCTGAAATATCTCTCTTTGTCTTCTGACGTAATATACTTCCATTGCATAGGCCAAACGCCCTCTGGTAAGTCCCATCCAGCTTTCTTATGCCAGTTTTTTTCTATAATTGTAATCCCGGTAGGGGTACCACTAGTTCTCCGATGGCCCACCATCAATAAATATCTACCGTTTCTAACCGGACATTGTTCTATATTAAACCATCTATTTAAATCAACTATATTACTTTTTTTCATAAATCAACACCCTCCCAAAAAATAAAAAGGGCCCCGTAGGACCCTATGTTCATATCTTATTCATTAAAACATTCCATATGGGAATATTAAATCGTATAACCATCTTAACATATTATCACCTCCTTTCTATTACATTATCCATTAAAACATTCCATATGGGAATATTAAATCGTATAACCATCTTAACATATTATCACCTCCATGCAATTACTTCATATGAACTAAACTCGTTAGATATATTCCAAGTTTTAGTTTCTTTATTATAAGTGGCTTCAGTTGTAATAGGACATGATAGTGGGTCATCTTTTTCAGATAATCTCACTTCATATTCACCACTCTCGGTTGGTAAACTTAAAGTACATAGTTTCCAGAAATTAGCCATTGTTACCACCTCCTTTTGATACGATGCAACTCATTATTTTTAATATGATTAGTGCCGGCAATCCAGCAATCCATCCTAACGCGAAGTTAATAATCATACAAGGTAAAATAGTCAAAACTTCAAAAACATTAAATTCGGAACGAGCATATATCAATAACGATACTAGAACAGAATAAACCATTAAACTAAGAGATAGTAAACCGAACCATGCAAAGTTTGCATTATTTGTGATACCAGATGTGATAAAGAAAGCAACGCTTGTGAATGAGAATATTTTAGCCCCGTTTATTAGTGCCTTTGAAGTATTGTGTAATTCTTTAGCAGTCATGTTTAGATTGTGTTTTTTCATAATAAATCCTCTCCTTTTTTGAAACGTTAAAGAGCATGATAACCCATTGCTCTTTATGATATATGAGATTCGTCATTCTTGACATGACACCTCCGTGGTTTTACGGCGTTCTGGGTAACGGAATACCCGACAATTTTAAACTATCCTCTCATAATACACTTTGTTTTTTTCGCGGACATAAAGATAGAAGACATTGCTGTCTTCGTTTCGTATTAAATTTCGTCACTATTATAAATCCTGTCAGCCATTTTTCCTCCTATGATAGCAAACACTGTTGCTACACATAATACAATAACAAATGCTAATAAAACTTTAATTAATTCCATAATACGTATCCCCCTTTATCATCCATCTATCTCATAATAGTGTATGTGAATTTCGCGGTCAAAAGGAAAAGGACACGAATGTCCAAATCCTTTCGATAATTATAAACTTTTTTCCTCAGTTAAGTATAGATGTTTGTTCTCTAAAACCTCATCCATTTCTATACCGTGTTTAGCTAAGATTTGTCTAAGAACTTCTAAATCATACTCTTTGTCAATTGTTTCAAGTCTACTCTTTAATAGTCTATCGTTTAGATATAATCCCATTGCAGTTAAACCTAAAATACTTGCACAAATTTGTAATCTTTGTCCATTAGTAATCTCACTTTTTTTGTTTAAAAATGCTTTAATTTTATTCATAATAAATACCCACCTTTATATAAATTTAATATATTATCTCATAATAGTACATGTAAATTTCGCGGGCAAAAGGAAAAGGACACGAATGTCCAAATCCTTTATAATATATTAGTTAGCGTAATAATATAAGTCCAAATCATTCATAGCTCTATGTCTTTCTGCGGCAGCATCAGCAGCTTTTTCTACAGTTTCGCGTTTAACGCGTATATTATCGACGTATGAATAACCGCCAATACATACAACCGTCGTTACGATTATACTGCATATTGCTAATCTCCTTAAAAAACTTTCGCTTGTTAGTAATTTTTTCATAATAAATTCCTCGCTTTATTTATAATATATCTCATAATATAGCATGTTTTTTCCGCGAGAAAAGAAGAGTCTGTGTAGACTCGTTCTTGAATGATAATATTAGTCTTTTGTGAAATGTCTTATTGCTAATACTACTAACCATAATCCTCCAGTCATACTAGTTAATAATAAATGTCCTAATAATTTTAACATAATAAATCCCTCCATTTTATATATTATCTCATAATAGTACATGTAAATCTCGCGAACTAATACTCACGGAACATTTTAGCTAATGCACATAACAATAGTACGGCTATTACAAATGCCATATTATCACCTCCTATAATAGTACGTGATAATATCGCGAAAAAGGAAAGAGCATGTTTGCTCAATCCTCTTAAGATTATTCTTTTACAACGATTGTTCTTACAGCTTTTGCAACTAATTCATTAGTATCTTTGTCTAAGAAGAATACCTCCTCTTTAGTGTCTAGAAGTTGTGAAGCCTTAATCGCGCAGTGTTTGTGTCCTGTGTAATAACCAGCAGCATACATAGCTGTCATTATACCATACACCCAAATCTCTACTTGATGGTCTTCATAAAATCCTTTCATTTTTGATAAAGCTATCTTTCCTAAATTTTTTCCTAATTTTTTATTTGTTGTATTTTCCATAATACATCGCTCCTTAATTTTATAATATATCTCATAATAGTGCATGCAAAATTCGCGGGAAAAAGAAGAGTCTATGTAAGACCCTTCGATAATATTATTTGGCACCGAATCTTCTATGAATTAAATATTCGATACATTTATTCATACATCTACGATTTTCCATATACTCTTCTCTTTTAGCTGAACTAGCAAATTCGTGTGCGTTAAATTTAGCACATTCCTTACCAAGTTCTCTATAAACTCCAAGTATAAGTTTGTCCATGTTTTCTTGATTTTCTAAATATTTTTTCATAATAAATCCCATCCTTTTTATAATATATCTCATAATAGGATTTGTATTTTTCGCGTGTTATCTATCCCAAGGATTAGTTAATCCAATCCATATACCTAAGAATATAAATAATAACAATAATATTATTTCATCCACTATCTTCTACCTCCAAATAACTCTAAGAATACACCCATTATGATGCATCCTATAAATATACCTATCACCGCAGAAACGCCACAGATTTTTATCATTTCATTAAGTGTTACAAACATTTGACAAATCCCCTCTCATTAAATATTTTTTTCTCTTTTATAGCAACCGATATAGCCACATCAATCGGAGCTCTACTCTTAAGAGTATAATAATATAAATCTTTAAAAGGTGTGTTTAATCTATCTATTCTACCAGCAGCCTGTTCCATTATTTTATACGAATAGTTTTGAGAATAGAATACAATAGTATTTGTTTCTATACAATTCCAAGCCTCGCTACCCGAGCTATATTGAACTAGATACACCCATTTATCGCCTTTAGGTACAGGCTCATGTTTATGTCCATTCCACTCAGCCACTTTGACTTTTGGTCCATAATACAAGTTTCGTAGAATTTCCAATTCATAATCGAAATTGTAGAATACTATTATTTTCTTGTGTTTCTCGAACAAATCGACCAATGCGTAACTCTTAGAACTATCTGAATTAACAACCTTTCTCAATAAATAACATAGAGACGCTGGATTCTCTATAGGTTTATCGTCGAATATATCCCAACGGTCTCGGTTAATCTTCTTGTATTGTATTTTATTATATTCACATAATACGTTTTTGTAATTTCTAACTGTTCTTCGTTGGAATGTCATATCGACTAACAATCGTTTTCGATAAGCTTCTAATTTTTTAGTTCCTATAAATTTTTCTATTTTAGGAAACTTGGTAAATCTAGAATATATCGCATGCTCTGCTAAGAACGCGGTTCTATTTTTATAGAATCCATTAGCGACGAATACGGGAATGTAATCAGTCCAAGTATCTCCGGGAGTTGCGGAAAGTAATATCCATTTATTCCCCCGGGCAATTTTTAAAAATGAATTAGACCATACTCCAGCACCTATAGCCCTTTGTTCATCGAAAATAAAGAATGCATTCTTAACTTTGGTGTATTTTTTAATATTATTCCAACTGTCTATGACCACTTTTTGTTTTGGATATAACGATAATTTCGGGTCGACATTCATGAGGAATACGATTAACTCACCCTCCCACTCTAAACTATCTCTTTTTCTAGCAGTTGTTATAATATATAAGTCCGGTGGATTAACCATCTTTGTATAAAATTGGGTGTTGAATTTACCTCCGTATTGTTTATAGAAATACGCGAGTGAGGTTCTGGACTTACCCGTACCAACCCCTCCACACAATATACAACCGTTTTGCATCTTATCAATGGCTTCTAGTTGGTATTCATACATTTCTACTCTTTTACTTTTTTCTCTCATAGATACCACACTCTTTGGTTTTCGCTACCTCTGTATTTTAAATTATAATCTTTCAATTCCATTATAAAAGGCCCATCAACTAAAGTATCCACATACTGTAATATTTCTCTCTTATCCGGGTCTTTTATCAAATCCTCGAATATATATCCAGTCCACATATGAATCGGTTTCTTGACTTCGCGTTTTATCCTTTTCACCAACTCTAATAATACGTCCAAGTCTTGTTGGAATGGTTCTCCACCTAATATACACACGCCGTCAACATGGTCATCCTTAGCCCATCTAATCAATTTATCTTCCACGTCCTTATTGTATTCGAAACCAAAATTAAAGTCTTGACAAGCTTCGTTAAAACAGCCGGGACATTTCATAGTACACCCACTAAACCAAATGGTAGTTTGTATTCCGTCCCAATTTCCAGCATCATAGTGTAACAATTTTGCATATTTCATATAACTCTCTCCTTTCAAAAATAAAAAAAAGAGAACGGGTTGGAGTTGAACCAACGACCCCCACGATTCTTGTGGTGCTCTCACCGACTGAGCTACTCATTCTCTCATAATACACCTTGTAAATCTCGCGTACTTACAGATGTTTCACTCTATTAATAATATCTAATTTTCTACCATCAGTCCATTCAGTCTCTCCTAAATATCCGCAAGTCCTTCTTACTACAGATAATTTAGACTGGTCTTTACAACCACATTGTGGACAATACCATTTAAGATTATCCTTGTCCATAGACATAACTCCTTCATATTTACAGTTACCACATACATCACTCTCGAAATTTATCTCCGCATACATAATATTTTCATAAGAGTGTTGTACTATCTTTAATATAGCCTCGGGGTTCTTAGCATAATTATGAGTCTCTACGTAACTTATAGAACCACCGGTTGTTAAATGTTGGAATTGAGATTCGAAATCTAATTTACTAAACGCATCGATTTCCTCTCTAACATCTACATGATATGAATTTGTTATAAAACCTTTATCAGTAACGTTTTTCACTACACCGAATCTAGCTTTTATCTTATCGTTGAATCTTCCCGCAGTAGCTTCTTGAGGCGTTCCATATAAAGCAAATCTTAGATGTGGTTGATACGTTTTAAACACGTTACAAGCATGTTGTAGATGTCTCATTATTTGTAGAGCAAGTGTTTTACCAACGTCCGTTGTATGAGATAATCCTAATAAAACCATCACCGTTTCATATATACCAGAATACCCGATAGTTACTGTGAATCCATTTTTATCGATAGCGTTTATTATTTCGTCTTCCGCATCTAATCTAGATATAGCTCCGTGCATCCATAATATAGGAGCCACTTTGGCTTTGACACCTCTAAGTTTTTCATATCTAAGTTGTCCGACGTCTCTAGCCATTTCCAAATACTTGTCTAATAAGACCCAGAATTTTGTCAAATTACCACCGGCTTCTAATGCAATATACGGTAGATTTAAAGTACAAACTCCTAAGTTACCACGACCGTAGAACATTGGTTTATCGTGCTCGTCGAAGAAAGGACTCAAGAATGCTCTACATCCCATTGGCGGGAATGCATATCCAATCACTTCTTTCATCTTCTTAACTGAAATATAATCGGGAACCATTCTTAAAGCAGTTGATTGTACTGCTAATTCAGTAAGATAGAAATATTCACTACCTTCGTAGGTATTATTCTCATCCATGAAATATAATAGTTTAGGGAATGTTTGAGTTCTAGCTACACCATGTTTGTTTTTAATACCAGCTATTCTCTGTTTGAATAATTCCTCAGCAAGCATAGCAGTTTCTTTAATATATTCTGGGTCTTCGTTTAAATATATAGCTACACTAAGAAAAGGCGATTGACCATTCATAGACATAAGAGTTAATGTTTGATAATTAAAAGTTTGAACCGCATCTTTAATTTCTTTAGCTAAGTCTTCGTTGATGTATTGTTGTATTACTTTTTCTGTTATTGGTAAGTTCCTGTCTCTATATTTTTTCTCAAGCTTATTTCTACTAACTCTAACATAAGGAGCTATATGAGACAGAGATATAGTCTGACCACCATACGTGCATGATGCGATATGAGCCACTATTTGTGTTACAACCGTCATGGCAGTTCCGATAGATTGAATGTTTTCAATAGCATTATCATTAATAACCGTTCCGTTGGTTAACATGTCTTTTAAATTGACCAATTCGCAATTAGTTAATGGTTGAGCAAAGTAGTCTTTATCGTGAATATGAATCGCTCCGTTATCATGAGCTTCCAATAAATATGGTGGTATCATAGTTGTATCGGCTATGAATTTATTAACTTCGCCTGCTATTAAATCTCTCTGAGTACAAACTCTTTCACCTTTTTTATTAGCGTTTTCTGTAAGAACGTCCTTATTAAAACCACCAACGATATCTTGTACAGAAGTGACTAAGTCCAATTTCGCGTTTCGTTGTCTAGTTCTCTCTTCGCGATATCTTTTATAAGCTTTGTATACAGTGTAATCATAAGATGGCAATTTACCAAGTATCATGTCCTGAATATCTTCCACTGTAACCTCGGGCACTTCCAAATTATTCACTTCTACGTCGATAAGTTTTGTTATTTCCATTATGTCGTCTGAATACATAGACCAACCATCTTCTCCATAAACTTCGTCATAAGCAGCATTCAATGCTCTAGTTATTCTATACATATCAAAATCTTTAACTCTTCCATCTCTTTTTATTACTTTCATAACATCACTCCTCAAATATAAAAGGGCCCGTAGGCCCCAATTTTAATTAAAATGGCATATCTCCGTCGTCGATTGGACCGTTGCTATATGGGTCGTCGAAGTTGTATTTATTAGCAAATCTATCTTCTTGAATAGTAACATACATAGTATGCACGTATGCTTTAACACCAGTCTTACCGTTTACTTCCCAGTTATACGGTCTAATTATTAAATCAACATTTTCTATTTCAGCGTAGTCCAAACAAGATATAGTATCCTCGTCTAACAACTGTTTAGTTCTACCTGATATTAAATATATCTTTGGTGGGAATTTCCCGAATTGTACTTTTACCGGCATTGCGTAACTAACTTCTTCGTACTCATCTCTTGGACTTAGTATTTTTAAATTCCACCCTTCGTCTCTTAAGTCTTCACCTAATTCTCTATCAAATACAACACAGAAGTTTCTATCCCCTGCCCTGTTGAATTTACTTTCCTTACCTGCGAAATTCCTAAATATAATTTTTGCATTCTCCACTGATAATTTTCTGTTAACCATAATAAAATCCCTCCATTTATTTAAATATATTCTATAAAACCTTCGCAACCCTCGTATTGTTCTATTGAGGATATTGCGTCGTCTACTAATTTCATGTAATATGACTCGTCAATTTTGTCTTCTAAATGTTGCTCTATAACTGTGTTAGCTTCCATCCATAAATATCCCTTAGTTCCTGTAACGGCGTCGTATTTGATATTACCGTTCTTATCTTTGCCCTCTCTGACAAGAGTATAACCATCCAACATTGGACAGAATCCTCCGACTTTACCTATGAACTTCCTTTCACCGGTAGAAGATTCTAAATGCATAGCGGTCTTTACTGATTTTATTTCTATCATATCTTTAATTTCGATAGGTTCGTGTGAGAATAGAGTCTTGAATACATATGGGACTTGGAATTGTGTTCCAGTTGCAGTCCATTCACCACCATGTTCTTTGTTATCGGCAGGAATATATCCATATTGTTTTTCCAATTCTTCCCCTCGGGAATATTTTGCTACGTAAACGGCCTTATTCACTAGACACATTTTTTCATAAGTTGCCTCATGCTCGAACCCATAACCATATCTCTTACCGAAATCCATTACGAATTGTATTATCTCTGGCGTTGCATTCGGTATTTTTATAGAGTCCGTTTTAATGTGTGCTACTGTAAACCCTTGCTCTTCAACTGCAAATTTCAAATCAATCATAAACAATGCTCCGCGTTTGGCAACGATGTTATCAACATTACGTTTATCTCGGAATGCGTTATCAAATTTAGCGCTAGTTAATCCATATACTGAATTTATAGGAGTCTTCATAGCCAGTCCTAGAGGTTTTAATTGTTCTTCAACAAAGTATGGTGCTAATTTACCGCTTAATATTTTTCGACCCATTTCGAAATCTTTATGCTTTACAGCAACACGACTTTGAACGATATCCTTGAAACGTTTAGTATATCTAGGACCGAATAAACATTCGCTGATAACGCTAGTAGGATGCATCGAAGTTATATCTAACAATGCGGCATTGATGTGAACACCCGGTTCGGTATATACATATCCACCCTCGCCTACTTCAATTCCTCTATAAGTAGATTTACCATTCTTAAACTCATATCCCGGGAAACAAGGCAGTGCGGATTTAGTTCCATCCCAAGCTACGAATTCGCCGTTAGATAATAGAGTAGTTTCTTTTTCTAAGAATTCTCTCGTCTCTGGATTAATTTCTGATATATCGATTGGTTTAGATAAGTCTCTATAGTTGAACTCATTCTGTGGTTTCCTATTGCCTTGGAATACTATCGCCGTGGTTAATGCGTTTGTAGAGTCGTTAACTGACTTACCGGCGATATCAGCTAGTATCTTTCTAGTATTCCAGTCAGCTGACAAATGATTGAATACACATTCTGTAGCAAGTACGTCATCATCACAATATTCAGCAACCTTAGGCCATAGTTCCTTTGGAACAGGTTGGTCCCATGGCAGACCCAACTCGTGGTGTTTAATGCCTAATTCAATTTCCCACATCTTCAACGATTTTTTATTACCGGCTGATGCAAAATCATATACATCACTATATGATATATTATATGCCTCTGAGAACGTTGCATTAGGAGACCCATTTATCAAACGTTGTGATAGCTCGAATAGTTCTAAATTATTATATCCCATCATTCTAGCATATATCATATGATTATCATATCCCCTGTTAAAGAATCCTATCAATTTGAATTTAGTAAGTTCTTCTATATCCATAGGCGATGGATTTATCATTCTGTGTATCGGTTTACCCTCTCCTTGGAATTTCCAATTCACCAAGAATAAATTCGGGAATACTTCTATATCATAGAATACTATCGAATCATACTCAGCTTCAACATACTCGGACGATTCTTCCGATTTAAACTTCATGTTATTAACACACTTTATACAATAATCTGCTTGATGTGTACTTTTCATAGCGAATGCTAATATAGACGGTCTTAATTCAGTAACGTCGTATTTAACACCATTATTATAAGCGTCATTCAATAGTTTATCGATAAAGTCTATTGACGGTTTAGTAGCGTCGTGATATTCTTTATTTAAATTTCTTAATATCATAACACGCAACATTTTTTCGTTCTTGATAACACTCTCTCCTATCATTTTCTTTCTCTCCTCTTTTAATGGTAGACCCGACGAAATTGTAGCGATTGGATAATTATTACACTTAGATAATTGTCGTCTTAAAGAACCATTACCAACATATACTTTAATCTCTATATGCTCGTCGTATATTCTACATAAACGCTCCGCATCTCCTGAATAAATATAATGTAAGTGTATTCCTTTACCGCTTTTACTTAATTCCGCATAAGTCTTCGGCCACTTAGAAGCAGCCTCTAAATTTTTAGTTAATGATTTCTCCCCTTTTTCATCGACTAAATCAAAGTCTATAATAATATGATTCGTAGGTACTTTAACGTAATGTAATTTACTCGTGTCTATTTTACTAAGAGTCGTTTTGACGTTATCCCATTTATATTTAGGTGTACCATCGTCTCTGGCATATTGTGCCGCGTAGTCGCTAGCCAACTTGTCGAATATAGACGGTTGTATAGCTAGGTCTAAAGTTATCTCTTCCTTAATATTTATTTGTTTTACAGTGTCTTCATTATTGAATTTGTCGTCTAAGAAACCTATATAATAATTCCTTATTCGTTTACCCTCTGCAAGAACATGTCTATCCTTGAAATCTTCGAAATAGTTCTTCAGTTCTTCTTTGAATGCTCTTTTTGACAATGGATATGGGACGTTGGAATCCTCATACCAAGTCTTATACATCTCCCACGCTAGCGATAGTGCTATATCTTTAGCGTCGTAAAATACATTATAGTTGTCAGCTATGAAATTATAGAAGTCGTTTGTTGAACCAAGCATGTCCGTTGGTACATATGAGTCGTAATAATGTTTATCGTCCAAATACACATCCAAACAATGACTCGCGATACCACTTAATTGAAATTTAATATCGCGCATAGCTTTTCTATATTCCGCTTGCGATAGCTTCTCGCCAGACGGAGTTACGTCGATAAGTCTTCTTATAAGTCCTGATTTAGCGTCTGTTATCTTTACAGGCTTATTAGTACCCATCATAAGAAAGGCTTTGAAACTACTAGTATACGCAGATTTGAACTTCTCGTTAACTGTCATTTCTTCATGAGAAACTAAACTGTTAAGCTTAGTATTATCTTCAATCTTAGACAAATCACCGTCGTGTTGAATTGCAACTAACGGATTCGATTTAAAAGCTTCCAATGCGAAAGCGTTGTTATTGGAACCTAGAGACTTAGCGTCGAATATGGAATAATATCCCTCGAACAATAATTGTATTATATTCAGTATGGTTGATTTACCAGTTCCTGCCGCACCATAAAACACTAAGAATTTTTGTATTCTTTTCGAATCGCCACTTACTATAGACCCGATACTCCATTCTATTTTATGTCTCTCCGTTGGAGTATATAGAGTCGATATTAATTTATCCCAAGCCGAATAGTCTCCGGGTTCTAAAGGATATGGTAGGCTCTTACTCGAATAATTCTCGCGCTTTTTTTCATCGTTGGAGAATATAAGGGTTTCATCCAACGGAATATAGTTATTAATAGATTGCTTTTGACAATATTTCTTCCATTTATCTATAAGACAATTATCTGCGTCTACTAATAATTGAGGAACACACGCTTCCCCGTATTTTTTCTCAGTCTCACTTAGCGTATATCTATCTATTAGTCGTATAGCTTCGAATTCGTCCGTAGTCCATTTTTGTTGTTCTTCATCCCATATAGCATAGAACGCATTACCTCTAATCATTAAGTCT
>JAEIGA010012500.1_pt1 | contig 12883 bp, 6 predicted proteins | sample 9270691 | NCBI WGS metagenome assembly JAEIGA01 (sample SAMN17057246, study PRJNA624740) | gut metagenome | biome: biome; isolation source: fecal sample | host: Bos grunniens | place: China: Xizang | collected 2019 | reverse complement strand
CGTGGTCATGGCCTCGGTGTTCGTCAGACGTGCGTAACTGCCCCATTCGCCGTTCGCGATCTTGTCCTGCAGGTCGGCTACCATCTCGTCGGTAGCTTTGTCGCTCTCAAGGAACGAGCGAACAAAGTCGCTCACCGGGTTCCCGGTCTTCGCGTACTGAGGAACGTCAACCTCTCGGACCCGCGGCTCACGGCCCTCCGGTTTCATGCCGGGATTCTTCTCCGGTCTGCGCCGGGTGTCGGTGCTGTACCGGACGCCTTCGTTCGCTTCCCATACCTGCTGCTCAATGGTCGGAGGCTGGATCTCGCGCAGGGTCTCGGTGTCGAGGTCGTATCGGACGCCATCGGTCTGCGAGTTCAATTCCTGCCGCCGACGCTCGATGTCCTGCTTCACTCTCTCGGCAGACTGCTCTGCGGCCATGACGGCAGCGGCTTCACGGAACCTGTTCAGTTCTTTCTTGTCCTGCAGGTTCGCGTTGTCGCGGTCGGCGCGCCAGGTCTGGGACAGGTTACGCACGACTTCCTCGGCCACGGCTTCGTTCTTGATCGCTGCCGGGTCTTCAGCCTCGCCCTTCAGGATGCTCATCACGGTGTCGTTGTCGAAGGTGGGCTTCACCGCCTGCTGGATGATGACCTCTCCGGTCTTCTGGTTGACCATCTTCCGGTCCGTGAGCATCTTCCAGTAGTTCTCGTACCCTTCCTTGGTGTGGTATCTTCCGTCAGCATCCTGCTCCAGGTACTGCGAGAATTTGGGTGTCCACCCATTCTCGGAGCAGAAGTCAAGGTACTTTTGAGCCGCCTGCTGCATATACTGGGTCCCATTCGCGCCTGCGGCCTTTGCCGCTTTCTCGTCGAACCAGTCCCTCAAGGCGGGGGGCTTCATCTTGTTCTTCTTGTGCTTCGCTTTCCATTCCTCGCTGGCGTCGCTCTCGTTCTGGGAAGACGTGAAGTCGAGCCAGGTGTGGATGCCCATGTGCGTTCGGAGCTGCTTGTTCAGACCGGAGACATGGTAGGGGATCACGTAGTCGATATCGTCGCTGGCGAGCAGCATCTTTATCTGCTCGTCGCTGATGCCGATAGCGATGTTGCCGGCGGTGTCGGGGAACATATCGCGCAGAGCGAGCATCTCGTCAAAGTCCATGCCCTCAACGGAGTCGAACGCGAGTTTCCCGTCGATGAGCCCGGTCTGTCCGCTGGGGATGAGGGACATATTCAGCATCATGCCGGTCTTGCCCAGCAGCTTGATCATCGCGGGGACCTTCGTGTACGCGTGCATCTTCGCGTCCTTGGTGCTCATCTCGATGACAGCTGCCATCGTGTCCAAAAGGTGGATGGGCATGAAGTCGGACCAGCTCTGGTGCCGGAAGCCGCTCTCAGCGTTCGCGTACTTGAAGACGGAGTCGCTCACCATGGAGATGTCGCCCCTGGCGTAGAACGTGTCGGTCTCCAGCGCTTTGCTTCTGGTCGCGGACCGGACCTTGTTTGTGAACGCGTAGAACACGTCCGGGTGCTCCAGCTTCATCTTCGCCAGAGACTCCGCGCTCAGGAAGACCTCCGGGTGCTCCGTGACCATTCGCTTCGCGTAGTCGATCTCGTCGTTCTGCTTGGTGTTGACGGCGGAGGACGCGCGCTTGTCTTTGGTATCTTTCTCGAACTTGGCCTTCAGGTTTTCTTCCGAACCGATTGACTTACCATAGGCCTCGATGTCCTTCTTCGTCGCCCTTGTGACAGGGAGCAGGTTGCCGTTCTTGTCAGTCTTGCCGTTCGCTTCCCACCATTGACGCCCGGAGCCAGTCCCGAAGAGCGCGATTTTCCAGTCGTTCTTCCAGTTGTTGATGTCCTTCCTGATCTCGGCTACGTTCTGCGCGTAGAAGTTTTTCATCTCCGCTTCCACGTTCGCTTCCACGGCTGCCTTATTGTCGAGATCGACGCCGAGGAACTCGTTGATGACCTTCGGGCTCTTCAACCGCGCGGCTTCCACGTAGCACAGCGCGCAGGCGACTTCCACGTCCACGCCCTGCTTCTGCAGCTTTTGGATCTCACGCCGGATCGCGATGGTCTCAGCTGCGGATACGGCACGGCCAAGTTTCGCCTGCAGTCGCTCCGCGATCATCTGCATCAGGATCCGCTTCTTGCACAGCGTGCTGAAGTCGAGTGCGAGCTTGTAGTGCGGGTCAGCGTTCTGCTTGTAAGGATTGTAGGCGCGGTTCTTCTTCGCCGCCTCAATCTTCTCCGGCGTGTCGAGCTCCTCGCCAAAGTCAAGGATCGCACGGTGCGCTTTCACGTACTCGACGGCGTTCTTCATCGTATCGAACAAGTCGTTGAGCTCAGCCTTGGACAGCATGCCCTTATTGACAAGGTCTTCTCTGTATCCGGCCATGTCGTGTTCGATGACATCGACAGAGTACTCGTTGAAGGCGGCATCGACTTCTGCGTCAGTTTTCGCGTCCTTGATATCGTCGATAAGGTTGTTCTGGTCAACAGTCGTTACGCCGGCGACCTTGCCGATCTGGCCCTCGTTCGTTTGCGCTCTCGCATCCGCGTTTTCTATGGCCTTCTGTAAGCCTGTAATCCACGATTCTATGGTGTCCTGCTGACGGATTAAGTCGGACCAGGACTCGCCGAAATTACGGTTCTCAGCCTGTTTGAACGCATCCTTGATGGCGTTCAAGATCTTCAGCAGGTGCTCCTTCAAAGTCCGCGCGGCGGCGGTGTCCTTCTCTGCGAATTTCTCCAGCGCTTCCTCGTTGGACAGCATCCGCTCGCACAGCTCGGCGCAGACTTCATCGTCGGCGATGGTCTTGCCCTTGTCCGTGGACAGGTCGATGCCGTACTCCTTCGCCTTCCGCTTCAGCATACGGTCGAACCGTTCCTGCCCGACTTCTGCGATGAGGTGGTTACGCAGCGCGCCATACTCGTCTTTCGCGTTGTCCTTCATCCAATGCGTCAGCTCGTGCGCCGCGACCCGGAGCACGGACTGCTTGCCGGACAGCACGACGTGCATATTCCCCTTCTCGTCAATAAAGCCATTTGTGCCGACCATGACGTCATGGATGACCATCTTGACGCCGAGAGCATCGGCGAGCTGTTCGTACACCTGCGCCTTCTTCTTCGCTTCCTTGGTCAGCCCCTTCTGGATCTCCTCGTATGTCTGCTCGTTGGACAGCCCTTCCCGCGCCTGCATGCCGGCGACGGCGTAGGTGACTTTCCCCTTCGTCGCGGTGGAGCGGGTCTTGAACCCGGTGCGCTCCTGCTCGGCGAGGCCGACAGCGGTCATGTTGCCGGGCATGGGCGTGATGGTGTTCCCTTCCGGTGTGGTCAGAGAGAGGCCCTGTTCCGGGTTAGCCCAGACGCGGTTCGCAGCGGATTCCTTAGCTTTCGCGAACTTCTTCGCGGCGGACTTAGCCATGCGCTCCGCTTTGCTGGTGATGCCGTGCTTCTCCACGCGCTCGTTATAGGAGGAAGCGAACGCCTCCGGGGAGGACGCGTCGTATCCGAGCTTGGCGACGGTGTCCGATTTAAGGACGTCAAGGACGTCGCCGGCTTCCTGTTCGGTCATCTTCTTTCCGTCCAGAATGCGCTGCACGGCGACCTGCGAGTCAACGTCTGTCGCGCCCAGGTTCTGGATCTCCTGCTGCACCGCCGCGGTCAACGCGCCGACGTTGGAATCGGAATCGCGCTGTTCTACCTTCTCGGCAGCGGCAAGCGCGTCGCCGCCCAAGAGGACGCCGGTGCTCTTCATCTGGTCAATGTCGCCGTACTCCTTGACGGATTTACCGACGTTCGCGCGTTCGCGTGCGGTCATCGCAGCGTTCAAAGCGCTCCTGCCGGTGCCGATCAAGCCGAAACCAAGACCGGAAGCAAGACCGCCGAGCCCGGCCATGCCGACGTGTTCGACGAGGTACTTGCCCAGTTCGCCGCTGTTGATGGCTGCGTGGATCTCGGATTTGTCTTTCATGACCATCGCATCGGAGAGGATGTTCGCGATCTCCGTGGCGACTTCCTCGGACGCTTCTGCAAAGCTCTGGGACATCATGTTCCTGATCAGAGCGAGTCTGCCGGTGTGGTCCATGTTCAGGAAATGCTCGATGGACAGGTGCTCAAACAGCGCTTCAGCGGTACCGGAAAGGACGCCGAATGCGAGCGCCTGCTCCTGCGTGCCGCCTCTTTCGATTGCGTCCTTGTACGCCTGGTTGCCGGAGGAGCTGAAGAACAGCACGTCGGTCAGCCACGGCGCACCGCCGCCGGCGATGGTCATAGCGATCGCGCTGTCCGCCATGCTCGTGCCGGTCTGGTACAGGAAGTTGACGACTTTGCCGAGTCCTTCACGGCCCTGTGCTTCGTATTTGTCGAGGATGTTCTGCGACTGCTTCGACTGGATGATGTCGGCCCAGTTGCTCGCACGGCTCGTGGCGCTGTCATAGCTGTAGATCTCAGGAACGCTCGTGCCGGCGACTTCGTTGTATCGGTTCTTCACGCCGACGGTCAGCTTCTCGATCATCGCCGGTACGTTGCTGATCAGGTTCGTCGTGCGCGCCAATGCCCATGCCTGCACGCCGTTCTCGGTGGCGAGCTGCTCAAGGAACTGCTTGTCGGAGGCGGCGCGTTGCATTTCGACGATAGGCTTGATGTCGTTGGCATATTTGTTTGCCGCCTCAAGCCCCTCGCGCTCGTAGATTGAGTTGTACGCATTCCGCTGGTCGGGGGTCATGTAATCGACGTTGCCCAGCGCTTTCTCCTGCTCGGACCATACCTTGGTGACCGGGCCGATCTGCGGGTTATCAAACTTATTGTATTCGTCCACCGCAAGGTCGGGCAGTTTGTTCACCGCCCGGTACGTCGGGTCGGTTTCCCTGCTGTTCACACCGCTGGTGGGCTTCTCTCCGTTATGGGAGTACAGCGCGACGTATGCGTTCTCGTAAACCGGGTAGTACATACGCGCATGGCGCTCGTTCTCAAACTTTTCAGAGAGCTCGCGTGCGGACTGCTCGGTGTATCCGAGCTTCTTCAGCTCGGCGAGCGCGTCGTTGATGACCTTCTCGCCGCCGGTGCCGCCGTTAGCCATCCGGTTCCGGGTCGAGTCGATGATGTTCAGCTGCATACGGATGTCCGATATGGACCTGGCCGTGTTGTTGAACTGCGAGTCGGTCATGGCAGGCTTCTCGTATCCGAGGGAACCGGCAATCTCTTTCCCGAAGAACTGACCGATGGCCTTGTTCGCGTTGCTGCGGATGTACTCGTTCGGGTTGTCCTTCTCGACGAACGCCTTCGCGAGGTCAGGATTGTCAGCAATCTTCTTTGCCAGGTCACGCTGGGCGACCGCGTTCTCGTATTCTTCCTTGGATACGTTGCCGCCGCCGTGCCGCGCCTGCGCGAGGTTGGTTACATTCTTTTGTGCGGCTTCAAAGTCGGCACGCGCTTTGGCGGTGATGTCCTGGATACGCTGTGCTTGCCCCTTCTCGTCTACGACGTACATATTCTTGTTCGACGTATCGACCGCGCCCTTGTACTGCTCGGTCAGCTTCGCGCCGCGTTCCTGTGCCGCGTTCGCCGTCTGGACAGCGGGCTGCTGCGTGTAGTGCGTGAGCCCGAACGCCGCCGCTGCCGCCACGTCCTGCGGGCGTGCGGTACGGAGCATGCCGTCACGCTGCGCTTTTTCGACAGGGGAGAGAAGGGAGCCGATGCCGTTATCAAACGCCTGCTGCTTGACCTGCGCGGTCTGCTTCATGCCGCGCGCGTTGATGGCGTTGATCTGTGCCTGGCGCGCTGCGTCTTCGACTCCTTGGATGGCGGCGGCGAACTTGGTGTTGACGCCTACAGCCGCCGCTGCAGCGCGGGCGCGAGCAGCAGCTTCCTGTGCCTGGCGCTGGCGCTCTGCTTCCGCCGCCCATTGTGCCTGCGTCTGCTGAGCGAATTGGTTGCCAAGCGCGCCGAGGCGCTGGCGCTCCACGTCACGGAGCCGGTTGTTGTAGTCCTCAAACGGAGTGCGGATCTGCTGCTGCAGGCGGGGGACTTCGCCGGAGGTTGGTGCAGCACCGGACGCACCGGCCAGGCCCATGTTCTGCAGGCCGCGGTAGCCGGTGTCGTACTGCTCCCTTGCATTAGCAAGAGCACCGGCACGGTTGCCGGCGTTCTGATTGTTGTACTGTTTCTCCGCCGCGACCAGCGCGTCGATCTGAGCCTGGGTCAGATATTGCCTGTTCTTCCTGATTACTTCATCGGATATGGCCATTCTTTACCTCACTTGATGTAGTTGTTAACGGTGTACTGGACCTGTATCCCGTAGATGCCGAAGCATTCTTCCACGCCGTCGTTCTCCAGTACGAGCTGCAGCTGCTGGAACTTCTTGACCTTCTTCCCGATCGGGACCACCTGCGGGGTCGCCATCGCATTGAAGTCGATGCGCGAGAAGTCGAGGTCCGCGAAGTCCCACACGTTCATCTCCACCTCGTTCAGCGCGAGGTCCTTGACGTTGTGCGTGATGACGGAGATCTTCACGCTCGACCGTGCGTACGGTTTCAGCATGACCGTGCACCCGCGCTTCGTCAGAGTTTTGACCCGCGCAATGGTGCCGAAGGTGTCCGCTTTCGTGGTCCACTTCGCTTTGATGCGCTTGCCGTTCTTCCACGCCTGATGCTCGACCGTAGGGTCCGCGCCGGGGACGCGCACGAGCTCGTCGCTGTACTTGACCATCGAAAGCATGTCGTCGTTCATCCGGCAGAGCTGACCGTCCGCCGTTCCGAAGAACAGGTTCCCGTCGAACTCAAGGAACGCGACCGCAGGAATGTTGTCCCAGTAGAACCACTCATAAACATAGCTCTCGTTGAACGCGCTCTGCATACGTGCGTCAGCTACGTAGCAATGGCCGGAGTCGGGGAAGCAGATGATGTACCGGTTGTTCCACGCGACAGCGACCGCGTTCTCCTTGTGCTGCTCCTCGCGCATCCTGTTGTCCACAAAGAAGCTACGGTTCTGAACGGTCCGCATCTGAGACGCGTCGGTGCCGGCGACAGCGAACACGCCCTCTCTTGCGTAGAACAGCGCGTCGTCTCTCAGGGAGGCGAAGCAGCCGCGGGAGATAGCGCCCACGCCCTTCACGCCCTGCTGCACCGGGAACAGGACCGAATTGTCAGACTGCACTACAGCGGACCGAATGTAGATCTCCGCATCCTGATTGTCGTCTTCCTTGACGATCGCCAAGATATCGCCGTAATGCAGGTACCCCATGATCGCGGTATGGTCGCTGCCGATGTCCGTCCATTGGTTGATCTCCCAGTATGTCGGGTCATCCACGCCGCATGCGTAGTCGCGGTTCTTGTGGTCTGGGTTGCCGCTGATGAAGATCCTGTTGTCGTTGAAGTACCCGTACGGCGTGCATATCGTGCATTTCTTGATCGCGCTCGCGTCAGCCGGGTGCTCCGCCGACGTGAACGTGACGCGGATGTTGTCGATGCCCGCACCGTCCGGGTGCGCTGCCGGCGCCGACGTGAACGTGATCTTCGTCTTCGCCTTCGCAGCGTCCTCCGTCGCCGTGTACGCGGTGACCTCGGTCCAGTCGGTGGAGTAGACCTCGACCTTCGTCACGGTGGTGCCGTGCTCGGTCAGCCAAAAGTCCTTGTTCACGCCATCGCCTGCCATGAGGTTTATCTGCGAGGAAGTGAGCAGGTTCGGCTCCTCGTACAGGGAGCAGGAGATCCACGTATACGTGATGTTCCCATGCCCGTCGTCCTCGGCCTCGTAGTGACCGCCCCTGCCGGTAGTCGGCACCTTCGCTACTGACGCGGAGGCAGCGTCCTCGTGCTGGAACCCGCTTGCGTACCAAAACCGCTGGAAGTTGGTCCCGTCGAGGATGTACAGCTTGCCCTTGTGCATGAACGAGGATGACTTGGCGTTCGCCATCCCGGATCCCATGACCGCCGTGGTCGTGCCGTCGGAGATCTTGTACGCGGTCAGCTTCGTGCCGTGGTGCACAAGGATGACAGGATCCGTGCCGGCGAAGTGCGCGTAGTGCAGTCCGTTGATCTTCCCGTCCAGCGCAGCCAGCACACGCCAGCCGACGCGCTTGATAGGGAACCCCGCGTCGTCGGCGAGCATATTAAGGCAATCCGGGGACCGGCTGTCGTCGATCTCCGGGGGCTCAGTCGTGAAGTCGCAGCCGCGGAAGTACGCGTACGATTTTTGAAGGAGCTGCGTGTCGCGCAGCGGATCGATAGGGATCATCTATGCTTCCTCACTAAAAAGCAGTAGTTCCTGTTCACCGCCTCGATGAACATGTTCCGGTACTGGGCCGCGAGCCCAAGGTTGCCGGCTTCCTGATGGTACTGCCACGCCAAGCCGTAAGGGAACGCTGCCCGGACCAGCTGGTCATGGTACACGAGACCGTTCTCCAAGTCCTCGACCACCGGCGCTGTACCCAGCTCAGGCTCACCGTGCGCCGCGCGGATGCTGTTCTCGCACTCAAACGCTTCCTGCAGCAGGATGTTCAGGTACGGGATCGCGAAGTCGCGCTCGTCCCGGTCGTCGTTCTCGCGGTCGCCGATCAGCGACGCCGCCATGACGTAAATGTCTTTAACTGTGAACATTCATTTCTCCTTTACGCGCCTGTCCAAAGCCGGATGCCGCTGTTCTTGTAGTAGTAAACGGGGTGGTTTGCAATCAGCTCGATGTTCGTTGCGCTGTATGCGTAACCGAGCAGGATATAGATCTTCCCGTCTTCGGTCGACGGCAGCGCCTGAGTGAAGTAGTCCATGACCGCCGAGCCGTCCGCCTGCGGGGTGCATTTCAGGTAAACGGGCTTGCTCGTTGTCATCACGAGCGCAGCGCCGGTGTTGTTAAATGAGTAGCCAAGCGAAAGAGTGTACTGCTGCCACAATAAAGCCACGCCGGGTTTAGCATTTGCATCGACAGCAGTTGTTGAGCCGTAGTATTCGATTGGTCCAAACGGGTTAATGGGCCGTGTGTTCGTCGTCCGGGAAGACGTTGCGTTCGTGGACGAGCTCGTGTTCGCAGGTACGAACTTCGTGTTGTCCGCCGACGCAAACAAGAGTCTGTACCTGTAGAACTTATCGGATGCCGGAAGAGAGTAGCTGTTGGTTCTCAGCTGATACCCGATGGTGTTCGTGTTCGCATCATAACCACGATAGCAGATCCACGCACCGCCTTCGACAATCGTACTGGAATACACAAACAGCATTGTGTAATTTATATTGAATATCGTGGTATCTCGTGTCGGTTCTGTAGGGGTTACTGGGTTTCCGGTTGTCATGTTGTTATATGAAGCCTTTGCGCCCAAATCGTTAATGTTAATGGTAAAGCCGGAAGCGGAGGTAACAACTCCATTTTTCAACATGACCGTCAAACCATCATAGTATGAAGTTATGCCGGGGATGCTAACCGTGAACGCTGTCGCCGTTGACGTGTTGTCCACCTCCGCGTAGTGGATCGCGTTCGTTCTCGTAGCAGGACCGCCCACAGACGGAGACGCCGCATACGTCGTCGTGTCAGGCAGCGCACTTACATCAGCAGCCGTGGACGGGATGGTCGGCTTGTTGGACAGGTCGTTGTAGTCCGTCGTCCCCGGCGGGCCTTCCGGTCCTTCGGGGCCTTCCGGTCCTATATATCCTCGCGGGCCGCGCTCACCATGTTCGCCCTGCTGTCCCTGCTGACCACGAATCGAAGGAGTCGTGTATATCGTGCCGTCAGTAAACCATATTGACAGGGTATAGTCGTCGTTCATCACGACGGAAGATATCCCGTTCCCGGTCGCACCTGTCGGCCCCGGAACGCCCTGCGGGCCTTGGATGCCTTGGTACCCCTGAGGACCACGCTCTCCCTGCGGTCCCTGCGCGCCGGTAGCGCCGGCCGCGCCTGCCGCGCCGGGGTCGCCCTTCTCTCCCTGCGCGCCGCGGATCGGTCCGTATGTATCGGAGGTGCCGTCCGTGAACGTGATGGTCAGCGTGTAGTCGTCGTTCAAGTCAACGGACGAGATGCCCTTGCCGTCGAACGCGCCGCTGTCCGCATCGTCACGAACGGACTGCGCGATAGCGGCTATCTGCTCAATGGCGGACGGCGGCGTGTACGGAAGGTCAGATCCTGCGTCCGGGGGCGGCGGCGCGACGTTCAGGCCGATGGTGTTCGTCGTTATCTTCTGCACCATCTGATCGCCTTCAAACGCGTAGCCGGTGGCAGATATCGACCACCTGCCCTCGGTCAGGTTGATGTGCGCGTCTGTGCCGATGTACTCGCCGTCAGTTACCAGCTCGTACGTCTTCGCGCCAAGCTGCAGGAAGATGTGCAGCTGCAGCTTCTCCCACTCACGCCCGCGCACGATCGAGATCGTCAGATAGTCGACCGTGTCCGCGACGATATGCGGAGTGCTGACAGACAGGTTTTGGCCTTCCAGCGTGAGAGTTATCATGCCTCACTCCACCCGTACACACCGGGCTCCCACACGTTGTTGTCGATGTCGCTCACCCACACCTTGTCATTGTGCCGGACCTTATCGCCCTTCATGTACGGGTTCGTGGAACCGGGCTGCTCCCATTCGGGGATTTCGCCGGGGTCGGGGTTGAGCACCTTGGCAAAGAGCGAGACGGACACGTCGGGAGTCCAGTCAGCCTGCGAGGTGTGCGCTTGCAGGACCTTGTACAGCACGCCGTCGTACGCGACGCGGTCGCCAACGGAATACGACTTGCCGACGGCCCACGCAGGGAACAGCGCGGGTCCCTCTGCGGCGTCTTCATCGGGGAGCATGGCCGATGCACGCTCAATCAGCTCGCGGAGCTTGAATAGTTCTGACCTTTTCATTTGTTGCCTCCCAGTATGATTTCAAGTGCTTCTTTGTCGCTCACGTCGTCTGCGGTCTTCGGGTTGCTATAGTTGCCGCCGAGGAGTATGTTAAGCGATTGCAGGGTGTTCGCGTTGCCTTCCGCGTAATACGTCACGCTCACGGTGTCGCCGGATGAGGACCACACGTAGTTCTCGCCGAGGAGCATCTGCACCTCCTGCGCAGAAAGCTGGTACGTGAGGGGCGTGGCGAGAGTGTAAACAACCTGCGCCCCGGTTGTCGGCGTGGTTCCTTCCGCATACGCATCCATAGAGGACAGCCACGGCTCGTTGATGGTTTCGCCGTTGTAGGATGGGATGTTGGCCCTGTCAACCGTCAACTCCCCTGTCACCACATCCACTGTCCCACCGTAGACCGTGCCCGCTTGCGCTGACCAATCGACAGCGTAGGTGTTGCCGTTGTACGGCTCATAGACTGTCTGTGTTGCACCTTCCTCAAGCATCACGTAGGTATCGGCGGTGTTAAGGCTCAACCGACAATACGCCGTGTTTGCGGGAGGTGTGAATGTGACGGAGTACGGAACATCAGCATTTGTAATAGCGGATGCTTGTGCGCTGATGAAAGAATCGTCTGCTTTATAGAAGCACACCCGCTTATTGTTGTTGCCAACGCTGCTTGATATGCCGCTGAAGGTGTACGATTTGTTTGCGTCTAACGGGATAGGGCATGAATAGCAGGACGGATCACTTCCGGAAGTTGGTTTGCCGCTACTGTTGAGATACGAACCGAACACGCAGTTCAAACGGTTGAACAGGTTTTTCCCGGCAGGGTCATACGATGTTGACTGAGCATCGAAGGCAAACGAAACGATATCAGCAGTAGTTATAGTATCGGATAACGATTTTGCGTGGATATCGACCTTTACTTTCACCTCGTTGGAATCGGCTGTAAACTGTCCGCTCCTGCATCCGTTGGTGTTAGAGGAATTGACATCCCGTAGCTTGTCCCCATCTGCATTATACGTTTCAACGGAGGTATCGTATTTGACCCCCGATAACGTATCAACCAAGTCGAACGCGAACACATAATCCGTTCCGGGTTGAACGGCAATAAACTCGGCAGTTTTTACTCTTGTTGCAGCGTCCTGCGTGAAGTCGCTTGCCGACAGGACAAGGTGCTTGCCCGTCGGGTATTTTGCGTGGTACACCTCAACCCCCGTCCGTCCTGATATGGGGCAGATGTTGGCGTAGGGCGCAAATTCTGTCATAGTCGAGCCGCTTTCCAACTGCACATTTGATACGGTGAAATCGTAACCGCTTGATGCTCCGCTACCAACAACATCGTATGTGCCGCTTTCCTCCAGCGTGAACGTTGCGCTCTTTCTTACGTTTGAGTCACCGCTTGCGATTGTTACCGTTCCCTTCGCAACGCCAGAAAGCCTTATCGACAGATAGCCGTTTATACTTGTGTTGTTTGTACAGTCTGCGGACAATGTGTACTTACCAGCAGACAATTCAACGGAGTATATGGTTGTTTGGTGGGTAATCACTGCTGTCGGTATATCAACCTTGTTCTTCCCACCCCCAGCAGGCCACTGGTGGTCGTAACCGTGGAGGTCTTGGATGGGCTCAATGCTCGCAAGCACGCTCAGCGCCGCTTTCGCCAGCGCATCGGTGATGTGCGCGGGGGAGCCGCTGACGGTCTTTTCAACACCTCCGCCGCCCATCGCTGCCGCGAGCCTGAGCCGCTTAATCAGGAGCGCGACAGTAGGCGCCGGGAGTTTCAGCCCGGCGCTCATCTTGCGCGCGTAGTAAAGATCGCGTACGATACCCATTACTGTGGAGTCCCCCAGCCGTCGTCCTCGTCGAACACGGAGATCAGACCGGTGTCCGTTTCAAGGTACAGGGAGCCGTTCGCCATGCCGGTGGTGGGCTTGCTTTCGTTGGAGTTGCCTGCAAGCTCCTGAACGTGCAGGATGTTGCCGCTGTCGTCCATAACGGGCAGGTCGCTGATCACACGAATCTTAGCCATGCTTCAAAGATTCCTTTCTGTGAGATAATGGGGGAGCGCGGAGGCTCCCCCGGTCGTTGGGTTGCTT
>JAEIGA010012499.1_pt1 | contig 12884 bp, 29 predicted proteins | sample 9270691 | NCBI WGS metagenome assembly JAEIGA01 (sample SAMN17057246, study PRJNA624740) | gut metagenome | biome: biome; isolation source: fecal sample | host: Bos grunniens | place: China: Xizang | collected 2019 | reverse complement strand
GTATGGTATAATGGAAATAAGCGACCATGACAAGCGTGGTCGCGCGGTCAAATTGAATAAAAGTTTCTTTTTTAATAGAGTTATTACACTGTGCTTTTGGCATTTTTGATGTGGGGATTACTCCTCAAAAGTTTCATCCCCGAAGAACTCTACCAGCTCGTAGAATTCTTCCACAGAAGAGCAGTCGAACTGCTTTCCGTTGATCTCACAGCAGATCTCGCCGTAAGCATCAAATAGGATTGCGTTGTCTACCTCTGCGAGAACGATAAAATTGGCTTTGATAAATTCAGTGTGAGTCATGGTCATTTACCTCTTTCTTTTTTGTACCTTTATTGTATCATGTGTCAGAAGATTTGTCAAGAGTTTTTTTCTGTTTTTAATCGGTTTTTTACAAGGCTACGCAACCGATTAAAAACAGGACAAAACCAATGCCAAGCAGGATTGCGGACAGAAAGACAATCCGAATAATGAATCCGATAAACAGCAACACCTTTTCAGTGATGTTAAACAAGCCATCCACGAAAAAAACGCAAACATCATCGATGGCATCCATAATAGCTTCCATGATTTGTACCTCCTTGATTTGTGTCTTAATTATAGCACACTTTTTGTCTTTTGTCAAGAGGGAATTGGGAAGATTTTTAGTCTTCCCATTCGTAATGTTCGTACTCCACGGCGGTGCCGTCCAAGTCATCAAACACCCACTCCCAGACCTCGGTGTACTCATGACCAAAGGACACCTCATACTGCCAAGCCAGCTCCTGCTCGTAGTCCTCGGACCACTCACAGCAAACCTGTTCAACAGTGACCTGTTCTTCAGAATAGCCATGCTCAGCGGCGAATGCGTAAACCTCTGCGAGAGTAAAGGGATGAAAAGTAGTAGCCATAGTAATTATCTCCTTAATTTGTTTCGTTCTTTGTACCTTTATTATAGCACAAATTTCTGATTTGTCAAGTGTTTTTTTTGAAAAAGGATGGATGAATTTTTCATCCATCCTTTACCAATTCTGGGTGAAGTAAAGACCACCACCACCGCACTTGGTGCAAGTACACCGATCTAGATGCTTAAGAGTGGCGCACATCCGAGAGAAGTAGCCCACAGGGGCGTTGCAAGTGGGGCAATAAGCCACATACTTGTGAAGCTTTTCTTCGGATACAGTCCGTTCTACATCAGTAGTGGGAGCGTCATTGCTACAGCCCACCATCGCGCAGACCTTCTTGAACTCATCATCGTGACCGTGGTACTTGCCAGTGATTTTAGTCACATAGTAATGCGCCCATTCATGCTCAATAACGCTCTTGATGCTCTTGGCGGTGGCAGTTTCCAGAAGCTGCTTGGAAAACTCCATCCGTTCGGAACGACAGTGACCATTGCGAGTGGTCTGCATGACACGACCAAGGGTTCTGGTCAAGCGAGCATTAATGAGCACGGGAATGTCAAACTTGTCACCGACACTATTGGACAGCTTGTCCAGTTCATTGGTAATCATTTCCAAAGTAAACATAGGTTACACACCCACCTCATTGTGATTCTACCAAAGGACTCTTGCCCCTTGACACCATTATTTTATCATGGGTCACTCTAAAAGTCAACATGGTAAATTGCACAAATACGGGATTTTTTGTGATGCATTTTTTGTGCAGTTTTCCTCTTGACAAATTGGCTGGGGTATGGTATAATAGAAATTCGTGCTGCCAACGACCGAGGGCAGCACGCTGAAAATTTCAAATGAAAAAGCCACCCCTTGCGGAGTGGCTTTTGATTTACTGGCTCTTGGCGGCGACAATAGCCTTAAGCAGGGGAATGAGTCCATTGGGAGCGGACACCAGCTCACTGGGGTCGGGGCAGAAACCAGGCAGACACACGACCTCGGGATGGCTTTCGCAGACCTCCTCAGACTCGTCCATGGACTGGAGAGACTGCCAGCCCAACTGCATCAGTGCGAACTCGTCGGTGCAGTACGGTTCGTCGCCGGTGTGCATCAGCACTTCACCAGTGGTACCGTCGCAGACGCAGAGATGATTGCAGTCTTGGTGCTGTCCGACTTCGAGGAACATCACCTCTACATCATTGGTTTCCACGGTTACCTTGGCATCACTGTACTCAGCAATCACAGCATACTTCATAGTTTATCAAATCCTTTCTTTTGGGTTTCCCCTTGTTTGTATTTGTATTATAGCATACTTTTGGGGGTTTGTCAACCCCCAATTTTAGAATTCAGTAAGAATTTCACCATCCTCGGTAGAAATGTCGTAGAATTCGTCAATGCTGGCAGGAACCTCCTGCAAGAGAGTAGTAAGCAATTCGTCCATGAGAGCCTCACTCTCTTCGTTGGGATTAAGATTGAAGCCACGCAAGGATGCGTACTTATCATCCACTTCCACCGCAGTTTCCACAATTCCGGAATACTTTACCATGACTTTCATTTTTTTTCACGCCTTTCCTTTGATGGATTTATTATAGCACATTATCATTGACATGTCAAGCATTTTTTTTTATCAAAGGCAGATTAAAATCTGCCTTTGATAACTGCAAAGCGATTGGGGGAATCGCCCTTGTGAACATTGCGAGTGAACTTGCGGTGAGTTGCCCAGACCGCACGCAGAATTTCTGCCTCGATTTCGCAGTCAGACAGAGCCGTGTGCTCCTCGACAAAGTCAACATTGCCACTAATGAAGCGGTAGCAGACCTCGGCAGTCATCTGGATGTTACCACTCTTGGTGACAAAGCCGTTGTCACAGCAAAACTTGTTGTACTTGCGGTATTTGCCGATGGTCTCAAAAAAGGCTTGCCAGGTATCGATAAACTCCATGCCCTCGACACATTCAGAAACGAAAGTCTTGTGAAAGTCGAAACCGCTGTTGTGAGCGCAAACGCACTCTACATTGTTGGCAGAAAGCCAAGCAGAAAAGGTCTCTTTTGCTTCGGCTTCATTGTAACAAATGATGGTTGCAGGGTCACGAAGTAAGTCCCGGTAGTAGTCCTTCTTAGTCTTGCCGTAGAAAGCAGAATCCAAAAGCAGATTGCCGATGACCACGATGTTAATCCGATTGATTTCGGCTCTCTTGGTGAGAGCGATACCAGCGCAGTGATAAGTGGGGCAGCGAGTTTGAGCAGCACCGCCAAGGGTTTCTGTGTCAATAATTGCAAAAGTCTTTTCAGCGAACATTTAATCATTACCTTTCTCATTTGATGTATTTATTATAGCATACTTTGTTTTGTTTGTCAAGGGCTTTTTTTAGCCCAAGACAACGAGATTCTTTCCGACATTGCCGCTGACGCCTTCTTCCAGATTGTAGGTAATGGAAAGGTCATCCATGTAAATAACCTTGGCTTCTCCGCATCCGAGTTCTTGCATGGCAGTCAGTTGATCAAGTAGCTCGTTGACAGTAACAGTCTTTTTCATGGGGTTGTGCTCCTCTCTTAATTTCTATAATCATTATACCAGATAATACGGGAATTTCAAGATGGTAAATTGCACAAAAATTTCATCTTAAAAATTGTTGAAATTGGTTATTTTGCACAAATTTCGGCCGCGTGGGGCGTGCGCGGCCGAACGAAAGTAAAAACGACTGCTTTTCAGCAGTCGTAAGTGTAGCAACCCTCATAGGGGTCGAAACCGCACTCGAGGTCATCGGGTTCGTCCTCGCTCTCATCATGGATCTGCTCCAGGTCGCAGTATCCCTCAAAGGAGAACTCCTCGTGCCACTGGTAGTGGTTTCCGCAGTGGTCGCACTCGCCAACCTTGAAGAGGGTCACGGTGGTGTCATCCACATCAATGTCGATGTTATCGAACTCCACAACCTCGCCACCGCAAGCGGGGCAAATTACCTTTCCAGTCTTCAGCATTTTTATCAGTTCCTTTCTTCTTTGTGTCTTAATTATAACACATCAATTGCTATTTGTCAAGAGGAAATTCTCAGATTTCTCCGAGAATTTCCAAGATGTTCTGCACATCGTAGGCTTTGCCAGCCCAGTTCATTCTGTTGCGTTCTTCATCGTCAAACAGAATGTCGAAGGGAGTGTGGCAGAAATTTTCCTTCGGAGTTCCGTAGGGAACAATGGTGATTTCATCCCAGTGAACGCTCGGCAGATGCTTAGCAAGCCAAGCCAGCTTAGTAGCAGTGACTGCTTCATCGTATTCGGGAGTACTTTCCTTGCTGAGCCAGCTAATGACTGCGATGCGGTAGCCGTTCCGCTGGAGAGTGTTCAGCTTGCGAGCGAGGGTACACAAGCGAAGCAGGGGCTTTGCGGTTGCGTAGGGGGTGGGGTCATAGGCTCGAAGCATGGGCAACCAACTAGGGTTTGCGTACAGGTCTGCGATAGTTCCGTCCATGTCAAAATTGATGGTGATGTTCATTTCATTCGCCATAGTTGTCAATTCCTTTCCTCTTTTGTACCTTAATTATAGCACATAGTTTTCCATTTGTCAATAGTTTTTTTTAGAAAAGTTTGGGGGGTGTGAAACCCCCCAACTCTTACAGATGGTCAGTGATGAACAGCTTGATTTCCTCATAGATAGACCACATCTCTTCGGCAGACCGAGACAGCCGCCACTCCTTGACGGACACCTGCTTGAACAGGTCGTTGCCCAGAGGAATGAGGCACTCACGAGTGTTGCCAGTCTCTTCGATGATGCCGGAGAGAGACAGACCGCAAATCCAGCCACCGAGAGAATAGGAAGTGCCAAACACATCAGCCGCATAGAACGGCTTGCCGTCAGTGGCGATAACCTTCCGCAGAAGATTCATTCGGGTCAACAGAGGAATGGAGGGTGCGGCATCGGGAGTGGCAAAAACATAGGTCGCCACCTGATACCCCATCGAAGAAAGACGCTCTGACAGAGAAGGGCGTTCCTTGAGCATGGGCAGTTCGTACAGAGTAATATTTTTCATAGTTATCATTACCTTTCGTTGTTTTCTGAATGTATTATATCATAGATTCGGAGTTTTGTCAACCCCTTTTTTTACTTACAGCACTTAATTTTCATTGCTTCATCGGAGTACCCCATGAAGTGCAGTGCTTCGATGGCAAACTGAATAGTCAAGTCTGCAAAGGTAGCAAACTGGTCATGCTTTGCACCCTTCTGGATGGCAAAGGTGAAATGGTCGTTGCTCTGAGGGTCATAGGTCAAGCCGTCAACCTGAGCCATTGCCCGTCGCACCCAGCTTTCCACGAACAATAGGTCTTCCTTGGTAATGTCTGCAATGCGAATGTACTTACTCATGCGGAACTTGTGACCAGATTGACGCTCGATGCAAGCCCGACGAGCAGAGGGGGCTACCATGGTCATGCCGATTTTGGTGATGCCGTACTTCCTCTGATTGACATAGTTTCCGTTGTAGATGTATCCGTAGCTGTTCATTTGTGTTCAAAACCTTTCATGTTTCATTCTTTGTGCTTGTATTATAACATACTTTGTGCTATTTGTCAAGGGGTTTCTTGAAGTTTTTCAAGAAAGTTTATCAGCCGAAAAGGTAGGTCAGTTACAGCTTTTTGATAATACAGGTTCGTCCGAGGTGAACAATGTCACGCACCCAGAGCCTACTTGGGTCGGCTCCCCTCCCCTTGACAACAATAGTATATCACAGACCGCACCAAAAGTCAATAGGTAATAATGTACAAATCTGGGATTTTGTTGGGCGTTTATTTTATTCATCTTGCCTATTGATAAATTGCTGGGACTATGGTATAATGGAAATGACGCGCGCCTGGACCGTGGGCGCGCGTCCGAAATTACAAAATGAAAGTGGGAGGGTTACCCCTCCCCGTTTTTGTACTCCTTTTCGGTGAACACCTGACCGCATCCGCATTTGTAGGTGCGTTCTACTTCAATGGCGTAGCAGGTCAGTTCCTGTTCCTCTATCTTTTGGAGTCTGATCTGTGCGGTACTACCGCAATTTGGGCATCGAGCCATGGTTCATCACTCTCCCTTCTTAAACTTCTGGCGGTTGTACTTCTTCTTGCTCTCGACCACAGAGCCACGCTTGCGGAAGTGGAGGTACTGCTGGAGTTCCTCACCTTCCTTCTTGAAAATCCGACGGTCAATCTTCTTCTTAGCCTTTGCCATTTTTATTACCTCTCTTTTTTTTTGTACCTTTATTATAACATATTTTTAATTTATTGTCAAGAACTTTTTTTTATTTATCTTTTCCGCTCTCTCTTTGTGTTTTTATTATAGCATGGTTTGGGGGTTTTGTCAACCCCCTATATCCAATTATTTTCATAATCCCATGCCTTTGCACGGCGAATCACTTCGGAGTATTCGGCGGGAGGGTAGGTGCCAGTGGTTTCAAAGAACATCTTGCAAGCGATCTTCCACCGAGCAGGGTAGGCAGTAATCAGAATGTTCTGGTTGAGGTCAAGTATCATCAAGATACCAGTAGAAGTCAAACAGTTCCGCCGACCTCTGAACACAGTGGTGCAGATAATCTCACCGAAACCCAACTCTCTGTCCATCTTTACCAGTCTTTCCTTGTGGTCATCGTAGCAGTGACCAGTCATTGCGATAGTGATAGTCTTTAACATTTTAGTTATCTCCTTTGTTTTTGTACCTTTATTATAGCATAGTTGGATCAATTTGTCAAGAGTTTTTTTTAGTGAACAAGAGGAATTTCAGTGTCAGCAGAAATATCCATGAGTTCACCAGAACCAGAAAAGTCCATGCTAACAGCAGTAAATCCGCTGGCAATGCTGATACAAGAACCAAACTGTCCAAAATCTTGGACATCAATAGAGATGCCAATTCTTTCCAGTGCGTGCTTAATAATTTCAAATTCAGTCATGATGTATCTCTCCTTTGTTTTTGTACCCTTATTATAGCACAGATGCAAGTATTTGTCAAGCATTATTTTCGGGAAGATCAGCAATTATTTTTTTGTGCAATTTGCCTATTGACAAATTGCTGGGACTATGATATAATTGAAAAAGCGCGCCTGGCAGTCGTGGGCGCGCGAGCAAAAAGCCCCCCGCACGAACCACCTCAATCGAGGTACCGCATGCAGGGGGTGGTGTATAAAATTTCTTGTGGCTAGATGTTCGGGAGCCACCCCTAAGTCCATGTCATAAATGTACCTCCAAAAGTTCAGATCGATTACGTGGGAGCCAACCCCGCTTTGGCGCAACTGATTTGTCAACAAGTCTTACACAACCATAGGCATCTAACTCCTTTCTGCCTTTAGTATACCACAAAGCTGACCGATTGTCAAGTGTTTTTTTGGTGAGAGAGGTGGGTGCCGACCCCACTACCCCCGAAGGGAACGGTTTTACAGACCGCCGAGTTTGCCGATTCTCTGTACTCTCCCATGAATTGTCTTTTGGAATTTCGTCAAGAAGCTTTTTTATTTTTTTGGGTAGTCCCAGTCCGTTCGCACTTTAAACCCCTTTTGAACCTATTAGCCAATCCAATGTGGCTAACTCAGCTTGTGCGTCTTCCGTACTATTTATATAGCGGGTGGCAGGTCTTTGGTTGGTGGCTCTGTTCCAACCTTACAATTTACAGTCTTATGTGGCTCTCGTGGGCTCTCCACCATCGTCGCTTGCTCTTGGCTACGCTTTAGGTGGGTTGCATTCCTGCTCTGCTGGGATCCGGTCTTTGCATCCCCGCTTTGTGCTTTTATTATATCACATCTTGAGTGATTTGTCAAGCACTTTTTTTTATTTTTTTTAGAGAGAGGATGGCTCATCCGGGCACCAATTACTTTCCTTTTTAGGGGATCCCCCTCCAACCTCGACTGTGGGGCAACCTCTCTCTTTGTGTCTTTATTGTATCACATCTTGAGTGATTTGTCAAGAGGTTTTTTCAACTTTTTTTATTCCTTTGGGCGATGACTCCGCCGGAATTAGTTGAAAAGGTGAGCCAGTTTCCACACAGTCACCCATGGGGGCCATCAGTTTCCCACTTCGCTGGTTACTCACTGCTTCCCTCTTGACACCCTTATTGTATCACAACTTGGGCGATTTGTCAAGGGGTTTCCTACATTTTCTCAGAACTTTTTTTCGAGAGCACCTACGCCCGTGCTACACTCGCAATGGTAAGCATTCGTCTGCGGCTACCCTCTCCCCTTGACACCAATAGTATACCATGCCCCACCCCAAAAGTCAACTGGTAATGTTGCACAAATTCGGGATTTTCTTAGACGATTATTTTGTTCATTTTGCCTATTGACAAATTGGCTGGGCTGTGGTATAATGGTAGAAACGCGCCGCTGGGTCGTGGGCGGCGCGACGTACAAAAAAGCGCCCTCAGATTTCGAGGGCGCCAAGGCAGATGTAGTGCTCCATCCAGTCGAGGGGATTGGTGGGGTCGCCACCGTCGTACAGGTCAGCCCATTCGGCAAGCATTTCTGCACGGGTGAGGATGTTGCCACATTCAATGTTCTGGTAATAGATAGTCTTCATAGTTTTTATCTCCTTTGTTTTTGTACCCTTATTATAGCATGAAAGAGGGGTTTTGTCAACCCCTTTTTTAAATTATCTTACAGAAATAATTTCATCATCGTAGATGGATTCAGTGCCAAGAGTGTTAAACCGAACAGTGACCACTTCATCGACAAAATAAGTGCGGTCGCTGGAGAACTCCCAAACTTCGCCGTTGCTATCAATTACTGCATAGACGCCGTCATGGACTTCGATGACTTGCATGCGCTCAACTCTTACATGCAGATTGTTCTCAATGTTGGAGAACATGAAGAAAGGAGCGACCACAAGGCAAGTTACCATGATTGCGATCAAACCATACAGAATAGCGTTGAGAATAGTGGATTTCATAATTATTACCTCTTTCGTTTCTTTGTGCCTTTATTATACCATGCAGAAGGGGTTTTGTCAACCCCTTTTCTAAATTATTTTTTCAGACTTTCTAGCTTGCTTTCCTTTTCAGTCAAGAGAGCCTTGAGGGTCTGAATTTCATTTTCAAGGGTCTTGATTTTTTTCAGACGCTTCTGGTCTGCTCTGTATTCTTCCACAGTCATGCCAACGGCTTCGGCAGCTTTTCTCTCTCGCTCTTCCTTGCGAGCCTTAGCTCTCTCTCTGCGGAGTTCGTCTGCTACTCGGGTGGCTTCCATTCTAGCCCGCTCCTCAGCCCGCTCTTTTTCGATTTCTTCCACAGTCCTTACATGGTTTTCGTGGATGACCACCATCGTGGGGTTATTTGCCTTGACGATGCTCACAGCCTGCTCCTTGCTGTCTGCCTCGATGTCCACCTCTTCAATGTGGTAGATGTAATGACCCATTCTGTAGAGATGATAATCTTCCTTGGTCATCATTTCAACTCTGTAATTCTTCATGGTAGTTATCTCCTTTGTTTTCCCTTTTTGTACTTTAATTATAGCATGCAATGTTGATTTCGTCAAGTGTTTTTTTAACTATTTTGCTGGAGTGGGGAAGACTTTTTAGTCTTCCCACTCGTAGTGCTCGTACTCCACAGCAGTGCCATCCAGCTCGTCGAAAGTCCACTCCCAAACTTCGGTGTACTCATGTCCGAAAGAGACTTCGTACTGCCAAGCGAGTTCCTGTTCATAGTCTTCAGACCATGCACAGCAGACCCGTTCAACAGCCACATCTGCCCGAGTGTAGCCCTGTTCTTCTGCGTAAGCGTAAACCTGATCAAGAGTGAAGTGTTCCATAATTTTTATCTCCTTAGTTTGTTTCGTTCTTTGTATCTTTATTATAGCACAAATTTCTGATTTGTCAAGTGTTTTTTAGGATTTTTTATTTTTTATTTTTTGTGCAAATTGCCTATTGACAAATTGCTGAGACTGTGATATAATTGAAGTTCCGGCGCCCACACCCGAAAGCGCGCGGCCAAAAGGTGGAAGCTTAATGCTCCCACCGGATTCTCTCAACCATCTCTTGGCACACATCGGACCAGAACCAGACAGAGATTTCATGGCCAGCTCGGTAGAGTTCCATGGCCTCTTTCTTCGTAAATACGATTTCCCCGGTCTTTTGGCTCATGTAGTGGATCTTGTTATCATTCATCATAGTTTTTAGTTCCTCTCTCTTTTTTGTACCTTAATTATAGCACGGACTATTTGATTTGTCAAGCCTTTTTTGAGATTGCTGAGTTTTTTTTACTCAGCAATTTCAAACCGGTAGGGATGATACCCTTCCTCAGTCACCACCCGAGCCTTTGCGGCTGCCCGCTCAGCGGAAACCAGCTGGGGCTGAGACCACTGTCCATAGCCCAGATACTTCTGCATCCAGAACATCCGACCCTGTGCGATTGCCTGCTCAAACATAGTTACCAACATTTTAATTACCTCTTTCGTATCTCTTTTTTGTACCTTAATTATAGCATGAGTTAATTGATTTGTCAAGTGTTTTTTTGGGATTTTTTCATTTTTTTTTATTTTTCTTTTTTTCTCTCTTTTTTTATCCACGGATCCGGGTGTATCAAAATTTGGGCAACTTACATTCGTACACGGAAAAAAAAGAATCCCATGACTTAATCGTCATAGGATTCCCAAGTGAGGTGAACCATGAATCCGTCGAATTCGAATTCCCGATAAGTGTAACCGTCCTGGACGTCAGTGGCGGCTTCCTCTAACAGTTCTTCAATTTCGTCAACCAGATCCTCATCAGCAGTGGTGCAGTCATCGTCCCGAATGGTAAGCCAAAGAGCGGAACCATCAGTGGTCACATGGCAGTAAGAGCAATGAGCGATCGCGGTAATCATTTCCAGAATCTGTTCCATAGTCATAGTAGTTATCTCCTTTGTTTTCCCTTTTTGTACTTTAATTATAGCATGCAATGTTGATTTTGTCAAGTGTTTTTTTTATTTTTTTTTATTAAATTTCGTAGATGTTTTCACAGTGGATGCCATGTTCACCGCAGTAGATCTCTGCATCCCGATAGGTTGCGAACTCTTCATAGATCAGTCCGCACTCAACAAAGTACTTCATCTTCATTACCTCTGTTTCTCTCTTTTTGTACCTTGATTATAGCATACATTTTTAATTTTGTCAATGCCTTTTAGGAAAAAAAATAATTATTTTTTTTTACAACTTTCCTCTTGACAAATTGCTGAACTTGTGTTATACTAGAATTTTGGGAGTGTTAGGGCCGAGTACGCATGCTGGCGAGAACTGCTTGGCTACAAAAAAGGTGCGTGCTTACTCACACACACCCATCAACAGGCTCTCATAGGACAGCCCACACACAACGCACAACACATACAACGCTTCACGCACAGCAAGCTTCTCTGCGTAGGTGATAACATCATTGTCCTTCTCCAGCACCTTCATGATGTAGTTGTATTGATGGCTTTTGGTTAGATCACTCTTCTGCTCGATGATGATAGCGAGCATTTTATCAATAGGTCTCTTGTCCATTGTCTTATCCTCCTTGCTTTAACCGCTTACCACATCACCCGTGTAATCCCACACCACAGTGTATCTGCCAGGATTCTCCATGTAGTCCTCTACTTCAACGAATGTGCCAGTTGAAACAATCTTGTTCGTTCTGTTGTCGTATACCGTGTAGCTATCAAGATACATCATTGTTCATTACCTCTCTCTTTCTTTGTGTCTTTATTATACCATTACGAGAGCTTTTTGTCAAGAGTTTTTTTGCTGTTTTGCGCATTTTTTTAACGCCCCTACAGCGTACTCTACTGGGTGGCTTGACGCCTGTGGGTGGTGGCTGTACTACTGCACACCCACCACTTGGTCATCATAGATAGTGTCAGTGCCCATCGCCAGCATGGTCAGCACTACCCTTGTACCTACGCACGGGACGGTGTCACCCTCTACGTCATAGCACCACACATTGCCCGTGGAATCCTCTGCGCTAACGGTGTGCCCATCAACCTCTATTACTATTGCCTCTCTTGTGTATCTGTCGTTGAGTGCTGCCTCAGCAAGGGCATTGAAGGTCACCACCAGCAGGATGGCGCACAGTACACACAGCATCTTTTCTCTCATTGTCTTATCCTCCTTAGTTCCACTGTTTGCTAATCATTCTGTCCATGCGTGCTTCATGCACTCTACCATTGCTAGTGGTACAGTACACAGAGGTACTACTCATGTAGTGTACAGCACTGCGTACAGGCATTTTCTTAAAGGGGCTCTTGTAGTAGGCATCGCCCTTGCGGAAGGCTTCTTTCTGCGCATCTGTCAGCAGGTCTTTGTAGCTCATGGTCATTACCTCTCTCTGTTCTTCGTGCCTTTATTATAACACATGATGATGCATTTGTCAAGAGGTTTCGTGAAATTTTTTTATTATTTTTTTTCGTCATTTTGCACAAAGATTTTTTGCAGCAACCTTTCTTTGTGGAAACAACGGCCTCGCCGCCTGTCTGCGGCTCGTTGTTTTAGGTGGGGTGGAGGCCTTCCTAGCACTTCTCTCACCAGATAAGCAGACAATAGGTTTTATGTTTTCCCTAGATAGAAACATCCGGGGGGTGTATTTCAGGAAAAAAATTTTTTCTTTTTGTGCTTTTGTTTTGCTCTGGGCAAAATAATCCTGAAATCTATTTTTGATTTCGGAATACGGGAAAATAAAAAAGACGAAACCGAAGTTTCGTCTTTTGATTATTTTTATGTACACGCCTTTAGTGTCGCCGTGTTACTATTTGCCACGGCCGCAAATAATTTCACTAACTCTTGGTAGTTTATACTCAAATATTCTCTTCATTTTTTACTTCTTCCAAGGCAGCAGCGGCTTCTTCCATTGCGGCGATAGCTCTCTCTGCCTGGGTTTTAGCGTCCAGCCGCACACACAAAAACCAAGAGTCATCAATAAAGCTAGTAAAGTATTCTAACTGGTCTCCAGCTTCAATGCGGAATTTACTTCTCAAATAAGAAGGAATAACAATGCGGCCAGATCCATCCACCTTATAAGTATTATTCTCGGGAATTAACAAAGCTCCCTTAATCCATTC
>JAEIGA010012498.1_pt1 | contig 12885 bp, 8 predicted proteins | sample 9270691 | NCBI WGS metagenome assembly JAEIGA01 (sample SAMN17057246, study PRJNA624740) | gut metagenome | biome: biome; isolation source: fecal sample | host: Bos grunniens | place: China: Xizang | collected 2019 | reverse complement strand
ACCGGCAAAAGCTACGGTTTTTCCGAAACTCCTGATTATTCATGGATAATTTCAAAGGAAGGATCGCAGGAAAGCGTGTCTTTAAGCGGTGTTTCACCGAGATGGACGGCCTCTGAAGCGGGTGTTTACTCCGTTTTGCTGATGGTTTCCGGGGCAGAGGGTTCTGTTTCGTATAGACAGTCTGCCTGCATAATGATCGCTCCTGCAGAAATTTACACCAGTCCCGGCAATGCATCCGCCGAGTTCCCGTACTCGACTCCCGCCACGGCGGCTCCCGATATTGCTACAGCAGTTGCCGCGGCGGTTGACGGGACGACGATACATGTTCTCAAAGGAACTTATTGTCAGGATACGACCATTAATGTCGAGAAGGGGATTCGTATCATCGGGGCGACAGGAAACCCTTCCGATGTAGTTTGTACAAATACGGTTGAAAGAGGCACTCGTAGCATCATGATGATTAATCATCCCGATGCGTTCGTTGCCGGTCTTACGATGACAGGCGGTTATCTCACTGGTAATAATTCCTATGGCGGGTGTCTGCGCATCAAACGACAAGGCGGTTGCGTTTCAAATTGCGTGATTCGTTCCGGGAAGGTTCAGCACTTCAACAGTTACGGAGCCGGTGCGTATATTCAGGCCGGAATCGTCACGCACACCCGTTTTACCGGAAGCTTTGCCAGTTGTCCGGCGTATAATGGAAATCCGTCTTCGAGTGGTGTTGTCGCGCACATTGCAGGAGGAAAGTTTGAAAACTGCCTTTTTGATGACATAACAATTGAAGTGGCGAATGATGGCACATCGTGCGGTCCGTTGGTTGCTGTCGGGGGCGGTACGATGCTCAACTGCACCATCGTCGGACGCTGCCAGTGCGCCGGCACCGGAAACAGTACGGACGGGAACTTCCTGAAGTATGACGGCGGTTCCGGAATCTACTGCGGCAGTTCCGGCTGGGTGAAGAACTGTGTTTCCACCTGTGTTACGAACGTGAATGGCGTAGTTACTCCTTTCGCCGGCACGGCGTCGCGGTTCGTGAACTGTGCGGGAGACGGCGGCACGATTTGGGGTGGTGTGGATTGTATTGATGGAGCGCCAGGCTCATTCTTCCGGGATTTTGGCAGTTGCGATTACACACCGATGTCAGGCGGGCCGCTTGGGAATAAGGGTGTGGACTACGAGGGTATGGCGGCTGTAGATCTTGCGGGCAAACCGCGCAAGGTCGGTAAACGCATTGATATCGGCTGCTACGAGGCACATTCATCTGCGCTTATTATAATCGTCCGCTGATTGGAATGAAAGGGCCCCTGTCTGGCGGGGCCCGATCGCCGTATCGAAGCGTGAATGTGGCGGTTGACAATCGGTGTGTATTTTCTATATACTACTTGACAGAACTTTTGTAAATGCAAATGTCGTGTCAGGAAAGGATTTATCTAAATGAGTACTGTCAATCGCCGTGAATTTCTTAAAGGAACTGCTTGGATGGGCGCCGCCGCCGCGATTTCCGGCTGTCATATCAACCGGTTCGGCTTCGGAGAGGGCGGCATCATGCAGAATTACGCCTTCGATAAACTTAAAGGGCGCCGCATCCGCGTGGGCTTCATCGGAATCGGCGGGCGCGGAACCGGGGCAGTGCACCGCGTATCCATGATTCCGGGCGTCGATGTTGTCGCGCTCTGCGATTTGAAGGCCGACCGGGTCGAGGCGAACCTGAACTGGTTGCGCAAGCGCAACTATCCCGGCGTGGACAAGATTGTTAAATATATCGGACCTGAAGCCTATAAGGAACTTTGTGATTTCGGCGAGTGCGATGTCATCTATTGTGCAACTCCATGGGCGCTACATCAGCCAGTCGCATTGCGGGGCCTTATGGGAGGGAAAATTTCTTTAGTTGAAGTAACGGCTGCTTTGACGGTGGATGAATGCTGGGAATTGGTGGAAGCAAGTGAAAAGTACCGCCTGCCGTGCATGCAGCTCGAAAACTGCGTTTATGGTGAAATTGAATTACTTGAACTTCATCTCGCGCGACTCGGCAAGTTTGGCGAAATCGTTCACGCCGAGGGCGCGTATATTCATGATTTGCGCGATCTTATTCCGAGTGTTGGTAAGTACAACAGCGAGTCGCTATGGCGTTATGGCGAGAATATGGTACATAAGGGCAATCGTTATCCTACGCATGGGCTGGTGCCGTTGTGTCAAACTATGGGCATTAACCGCGGCGATCGGTTCGATTATTTGGTGTCGCTTGAAAATGGTCCGACTAATGTCAATTATGAGGTTTTTAAGCGCGAGCGTCTCGCCGATTCTGATCCTCGAAAGAAGGATCCTCCCGCGGAGATGGGCGATATGAATACGACGCTCATCAAAACTGTCCGCGGGAAATCGATTATGGTTCAGCATGATGTAAGTTCGCCTCGCCCTTATTCGCGCATCAATCTTATTTCTGGCACCAAGGGAATTGTGCGCGACTACCCCTTCCAGTGTACTTTCGAAGAAAAGTGTTTTGACGGCAAGGCGCACAATTGGTTTTCCGAAAAGCAGGCGGCGGAAGTGCGCGCGAAGTATATGCATCCGATGTGGCGCGATGTTTCCGAGATGGCCAAAAAGGTCGGCGGACATGGAGGCATGGATTTTATCATGGATCTGCGCTGGGCGTACTGCCTGCAGAACGGACTGCCGTTAGACATGGACGTTTATGATCTCGCAGCGACGAGTTGCCTTTGCGAATTGACCGAGAAATCGGTCCGCAGCGGTTCGAAGCCGGTTTCGATTCCGGACTTTACGCGCGGCAACTGGCGTAATGTAGAACCATGGGGCGTGGTCAATGTCGATCTTAAAAAAATGGGGCTGGACAAAGGTTCTGTGACGAAAGACACTTCGGCGCTGAGCGTGTGAACCGCGCTATGATAGCCAAGCTGATACTTGAAAATCAGGAAAAGTACCGAATATGAAAAGTCTTATCGCGTCGATCATGTCTGCCGCCGCCGTTTCCGCCGCGCTCGCCGACCCCGTTTCGCTGACGCTCGGCAGGGTTGAAGAAGGCAAGGCGGTTCCGTCGTCCCTGTGGGGAATATTTCTCGAGGATATTAACTGGGCCGCCGACGGCGGGCTGAACCCCGAGCTTCTCGCCAACGGAGGATTCGACTGGAAGCAGGCCGATCATGAGAAGTGGAATACCACGGTTGACGGATGGGAGCCGGATTTCCGCGACGGCGGCATGGCGCGCCTTTCGTTTCAGTTTGGCAGTCCTGTTCATCCCAATACCGCCAAGCATCTGCGCATTGAGTCGTTCGGCGCGGGGGCGGCCGGCGTGCGCAACCGCGGAATGGACGGCATCAGTCTGGTCGAGGGCGAGCCTTACCGGCTGCAGTTTGACGTGCGTGAGGTGGTGCGCAGGGGAATCGACTACGACCTCGGGGCATGGAGCCGTGAGGTGAAGACCTTTACCTGGACCGGCGCGGGCTTTATCGTGGAAAAGGACGGCTATGGCGTGGAGCTGACGGCGGATTCGCTGAGCGTTCTCGTGCGCGGCCGCCGCGTTTTCGAGTTCGACAACGTTTCGCTGCTGCCGACGGGGAGCAATCTCGTGCGCGCCGGAATGCGCAAGGATCTCGTCGACCGCCTCGCCGCGCTTAAGCCCGCATTCGTGCGTTTTCCCGGCGGATGCATCGTCGAGGAGGGCGACTTCCAGCATTGGTACGACTGGCGCCGCACGGTCGGGCCGAAGGAGCGCCGCGAGTGCGTCTGGAACCGATGGGGCACCGCCGAGAAGCCGTATTGGGAAACTTTCGCCATCGGTTTCTACGAATATTTCATCCTTTGCGAGGAGCTCGGCGCCGAGCCGCTGCCGATATGTCTTGCCGGCATCACCTGCCAATATCAGCCGCCTGCGCTGCTGTGCGATGTCAAAGACGCGGATTTCTTCGCCGAGGTGATAATTGAACTTATCGAATTCGCTAACGGCGACGCGACGACCAGATGGGGAAAGGTGCGTTCCGAGATGGGGCATCCCGAGCCGTTCGATCTCAAGATGATCGGCGTGGGCAACGAGAATTGGAACGCCGAGTTCTTCGACCGCTACGAGCCTATCGTGCGCATCGTCCGCGCCCGGCATCCCGAAATCAGGATCGTAGGCAGTTCCGGGCCTGCGCCGGAAGGGAAGGAATTCGATTACGCGTGGGGGCGCGTCACTAAAGAGACGGCGGATCTTGTCGACGAGCATTTCTACCGTCCGCCGGAGTGGTTTCTCAAGAGCGCTCGCCGCTACGACGGTTACGACCGCAGGGCGAAGCCGCCGGTTTACGCGGGCGAGTACGCGTGCCACCATCGGATAGACGGCCGCCGGGTCAACACCCATCTGAGCGCGATCTGCGAGGCGGTCGCGATGACCGGATTTGAACGCAACTGCGATGTGGTGAAGATGGCGAGCTACGCTCCGCTTTTTGCGCGCATCGGGCATGACCAGTGGTCGCCGAATCTCATCTGGTTCGACCGCGAGACGTCGTACGTCACTCCCAACTATTACGTCCAGCAGCTGTTTTTCCTGAATCGGCCGGAGACGGAAATTCCAGTGACGATTTCCGCCGGAGACGGGCAGAGCGGTATCTTCGCCTGTGCGGGGCGCGCGGGGAAGGATACGATCGTTAAAATCGTGAACACGGCGGAGGTCGCCCGCGAAGTCAGGATGAATCTCGCCGGACCGGCCGTGGTGACGACTCTCGCCGGCTCCAGAAATGACGTCAACGCGATCGGCGCTGAGAAGGTTAAACCGGTCGAGAAAAAGCTCAGCTTCGGCGGTTCGATCGCCGTCGCTCCGCTCAGCGTCACGGTTCTGCGCGTGACGGACGGCTGAATTGCGGCTTCGGCGCTGAGCGTGTGAACCGCGCTATGATAGCCAAGCTGATATTTAACTAAATTATGCCTAAGCTTGCACAAACAATGAACGAGGTACACATGAAAAAGTTAGTTATATATCGCATAATATTCGTTATCATTGCTTATTTCGGCGTCGTTAACGTATTTGCGAAATCTGATGTTTCGGGCTATGCGATGGAGCGAATTTCTTCTCCGATCAATGCGCCCGCGGTCACATCCTTTCAGGCTTGGGATCCGGATATAGCTTCGCTTTATACGAGCGAGCCCAATAAGTCTTATTGTTCTGTCAGCGATGTTACTACAGCTGAAATTATTATGACCTTTTCGTCTGCCAAGGTCGCGGACATTATTCAGCTTTTCGCACCCAACTCAAGCATGGATTTGATGCCGACATCATTTTCTGTTCAAGCATCGAATGATGGAGATAGCTATGTTACGCTATCTACTATCTCCGATGAACCTTCATGGCTCAGTCGCGAATGCCGCTATTTCAAATTTGTTAATACAACGGCATATAAAAATTATAAATTAGTGTTAAATACCAATACTGGAAAGACTGGCATGAGAATAGGTGTGTTTAACTATTTCCTTTCTCATCATCCAGATCCGGTGACGAAATGGGTTTATGACGAAACGGCAAAGACTCTTACTCGCGGCTCCCAAGTGATTGTCAAGGTAAGTAATAATAAAGATGGAAATCTTGTTATTGGAGATAATCAGGCAAATACGACGGTATATGATCTTGACTTGACCGCTGGTGTTGAGGGCGATTATACGATTTCTGAGATCGGGGGCACTGCGTTTAACAGAAACCAGTATATTACCCGTGTTGTTTGTGGATATGAGCGTCTTAACATTAGGTGGAATGCCTTTTCCTACTCTTGGTATTTGAGAAACGTTCATTTGGAAGAAGGGGTATATGACATAGGTAATGAATTTGTCAGGGGTTGCGATTCGCTCTCGACAGTGGATATGTCCAAGGTGACGGAGACCTCGCTTGGCAATAATTCTTTTAATGGCTGCTATAACTTTGAAGGGGAGATGGTGTTTTCAGCGACGATTGGGACTATTACTGGTGCATTGGCAAGCGGGAGATTGACTTCGATTAAGTCATTGAATCCAGAGGCGTATTTCGATACAAGCATGGAGGGCAATGTCTATATTACGAATATTCAAGAGAGCCTCATCAGAAATCGATTGGAATGGAATAATAACTATCTATCAAAATTGCCAAATTTAGAACTGGACCTTGGAGTTCTTTCCCCGGAGGTGAATCTGAACGGAGAAAGGACCTTTGCTCCAGAAAGCTTTAGCGCGAAAATCTATGGTGATGTGTATATTGGGAGAAATACACTCGCGCTTAGAAAGCCTTTTGGCAATACTGGAATCACTTCAATAACCTTTGAGGGGCCAAAGACATTTAATGGCAATTACGGGAATAGCTCATTTGTCACTGGATGCCTTAATTTGACAAATATCCTCTTATGCGCAGAAGATATCGTCGTTGGGGGTGAGCGTTTATTTGGAGACAACTCCAAGCAATCCTTTAACGTGTATTGGAGATCTTTGCCGCCAACTTTTGTAAATACAAATCCTATTGTGTTTGAAAATAGCACGGCAAATGCCATCACAAATTATATACCATGGCATTTGCGCAATGAGTGGTACACCTTTGCAAGCACGAATGAACTGACGAACTTCGAGCTTGTATTGCCCGAGACTTTTGCTGGTGACGGCACTTGGACGAGCGGTAAGAAGCAAGTTGTCCGCTGGTGGAAAGACCCATCGGCATCGCTACCCCCATTTATTATCATCGTCAAGTAATCTGCGCGGTAATTTCGTTGTCATTGACGGAAAATCTGTTTTTTGGTACAATTCCAAAAATTACATAACCTTAATAAGGAGTTTTTAAGATGGATACGCAAGAAAAGAAGGGGATCAACTGGATCGCCGTCATTACTATGATGTTCATTTACGGTATGATTTCGTTTGTGACGAATCTCGCCGCGCCGATGGGTAATGTTTGGAAATACCAGCCCGGTATCGAGGGTTCGAATATGCTCGGTATGATGGGTAACATGATGAACTTTCTCGCGTATCTTTTCATGGGTATCCCCGCAGGTAAGATGCTTACCAAGTGCGGCTACAAGAAGACGGCAATGATTGGTATCGCGACCGGCTTCGTCGGTGTGGCGATCCAGTTCCTTTCCGGTAAGGTTCCAGGCACTGCAGAGTCCATGGTGGGACCGTTCAGCGTGTACCTTTTAGGTGCATTTGTGTGCGGATTCTCGGTTTGTATGCTCAATATGGTCGTTAACCCCATGCTCAACTTGCTCGGAGGCGGTGGTACGCGCGGCAACCAGCTTAACCTCATCGGCACCACATTCAATTCAGTTGCCGGCACTGCGACGCCGATGCTCGTAGGCGCGCTTATCGGACAGGTAACCAAGGATACTGTGGTTGCGGATGTCAATCTCGTTATGTATATCGCGATGGCTGTCTTCGCGGGTGCGTTCATCGTTCTCTCCTTTATCCCGATCGCTAACCCCGAACAGGGACAGACGAATGAGAAGATCCCGGTGCTTTCACCGCTCAAATTCCGCCACTGCCTTCTCGGTGTTATTGCCATTTTCATGTACGTCGGTATTGAGATCGGCATTCCTGCGACGATGAACCTTTGGCTCGCAGACGCTGAAGGTCCGTTGATGAAGAGCGGCGTCGATAGCGTAGTGAAGAATGCCGCCGGCATCGCAGGCATGGTCGCCGGCACGTATTGGTTCTTGATGCTCATCGGCCGCACCATCGGTGCGTTCATTGGCGGCAAGGTTTCTTCTCGAATCCTCATGTCTGTTACTACTTCTGGCGCCATTATCCTCATTCTTGTTGGTACTCAGACAACTGGCATCTCCACTTCGATGCCGGTGTTCACGGGTAGCGGCTTTGAGATGGTTCAGGTTCCGCTTACGGCGCTTCTTTTCGCGCTCTGCGGTCTTATGACTTCCATCATGTGGCCTTCGACCTTCAACCTCGCTACCGAAAAGCTCGGTAAGTACACGGCTGCGGCATCGGGTCTTTTCATGGTGATGGTCGTCGGAGGCGGTATTCTTCCGCTCATTCAGAACTTTATCGCCGACAAGGCCGGCTACATGGTTTCCTACGCGATTCCGGTGTGTGCCCTCGCTTACATGTTCGTCTACTCAGCGTTCCTTTCGAAGCCCCCGGCGGACATCGAAGAGCGCGTGAAGTAAGTTTAAAGTAAGGAGCGTTCAAATGCTGAATCAGGAAGTCTACGAAGAGCTGATCGCCAAGTTTGAGGCGAAATACGGTACTAAGCCCGAAATCGTGGCGTATGCACCCGGTCGTATTGAGGTTCTTGGAAACCATACCGACTATAACGAAGGTTATGTATTTTCCGCAGCGATTGACAAGGGCACGTTCTTCGCGGTGTCTCCTGCTGAAGGCACTGCGTCAGAGCTTACCGCCGCAGACCTCATGGAGACTGTGTCTTTTGATGTTACCGATGTTAAGCCCGTAAAGGAGATGACCTGGGCGAATTACGTTTTAGGGTCTTTTAATTGGCTTTTTGACGGTAAGACCGCTGATGCCAAGACAGGCTTTAATGCGATGTTCCTCGGTAATATTCCGCTCGGGGCAGGACTTTCTTCATCAGCAGCTTTAGAGATGTGTACGCTCCTTGCGCTTAAAAAGCTCTATGGCATTGAAAAGGATAAGACCGAGACTGCGAAAATCGGCCAGAAGGCAGAACATACTTTCGCCGGATGCCCATGTGGACTTCTTGACCAGGCCTCGTCGCTTTATGGCGAAGAGGGCGCGCTCGTGAAGAGCGACTTCCGCTACAATAAGTTTGAATCGGTCCCGATGGGAAATGGCGTTGCGTTTATGATGGTAAAATCTAACGCCAAGCACGCGCTTGTCGATGGTGCTTATGCTTCTCGTCGCGAGGCTTGCGAAGATGCTGCGAAATATTTCGCTTCGGTTCTTAGAAAGAATGTCACGCACCTTCGCGATGTCACGATGGCTGAGTGGGTGTTGTACCGCGGCGGCTTGACCGAGACTACCGCCAAGCGCGCAGTCCATCCAATAGGTGAGGATGAGCGTGTATTGCAAGGCGCAGAACTTCTCGCGAAGGGCGACTTGAAGAGCTTTGGCGCGTTGATGTACGACTCGCATGAATCGAGCCGCAATTGGTTCGAGAATTCCTGCGAAGAGCTCGATGCTATCGTAGATGCCGCGAAGGCGATTCCCGAAGTATACGGTGCGCGTCTTTCTGGCGGAGGATTTGGCGGCAGCTGCTGCTTGCTGGTCGATCCTACGGCAGCAGACCGTATCGCGGCGGTTATCACGAAGCAATATAAGGCAAAGTTCGGTGATGAGCCGGTTTGCAGCCTCATTAAACCTTCACAAGGTGCGCATTTAGTTTAATAAAACAAGGATTGATCTCATGAGAAATTTCGTCCGTCCGTTCGTGGCTGTAGCATTTGCTTCAAGTGTGATTAGCGCTTTTGCACAGGATTTGGAAGGCGATGATCTCGCTGACGATTTGACGGCCGAAGAATCTTCGTCCGAAAAAGATGAAAGCTCCGATTCTGGCGAAACTCTTGAGGTCAACGTCCCGCAAAAAATCCCAGAACGCCACTTCTATACGATTGTCCAGTGCAAGGTGTATGATGGCTTGTGCGAGGTTTTGAAGCCTGCCTCTGCGCAGTGGGTGCCAGCCGAACCTGGTAGATTTTATCCTTTAGGTTCGACTTTCCGCACTGTTGGCGAGTCTTCAGTTCTGACACTTAGATTTGGTCGTGAATGCGAGGTGATTTTGTCGGGTAACTCTTCGATTGTCACGCGCAAGCAGGGTCTTAGCGAAAAAACTCGTTCGGTGATTCTCGACTCTGGCACCACCACATTCAAGTTTCCCCGCAATCTCCCCAAGGGACTCTTTTCAGTCACTTCTGGGGGATTTACGGCCTCGAATTTGGCTGGCGAGTCGACGATAAAATACGAGAAGAAGGGTGATGGCGAAGAGGCTACAATCAAGTGCGTTACCGGTGAAGTCACAGTCGAAGGACGTCATTTCTCCGTGCCTTCGATGCGCGCGGCCGATGAATTCAAGATTCGCTCTTCTAAAGACTACCTCTTTACCGGGCTTTACGGTTTAAGCGGCGATATTCTCCTCAAAATTGACCAAGGTCTCGTCGCCACTCGTGTTTACGAAACGAAAGAAGATAAGATCGATCACAAGTGGCTTGATTGGAAGATGACACCTCAGACGTCTGTTCGCATTCATCGTGCCGTTCCCGCGCTTGGAGAGAGAATGTCTGTGACTGTTATGACTTTTGATCCAAAGGGCGAGTTAGTCAATCGTTGCGCATTTTCCGAAGAGCGCGTTGAAGTTAATTCAGGCGAGATTGGGCCGATTTCCAAAATCGAGAAAAAGCAACTTGAGGCAGTCGCCAAGGAGGCCGCTAACAGTGTGACAGTTGAAGCTGCTGCCGCTGAGGAAACCGAAGAAGAGAGTGTCGAAGAATCCTCAAGTGACGGTTCCAGCTCAAGCAGCGACGATGATTTTGATTTCTAAAACAACAACAATAATCAATAGAAACAGAAAAAGAGTGATACAATGGTAATTCTGCAGTTCAATAAGTTGATTCGCAACAAGTGGGTGTGGGGAGCGTTCGCGGTGACGATTTGCGCGGCATTTTGTTTTCAGGATTTTTCGGCGGGACCTTCGGAAAGTTCAGGAGACGGCGCCGGGACTTTAAACGGCGAGACTGTCTCAATGAAGGCGATTACTCCATTTATGAGAGATGCGCGCGGTTATGCCCGTCGTCTCGACAATCGCACGACTGCCGAAGTTAATTTAGACGGCTGGAAAGCTTATGCTGCAAATCTGGTCGCCCAGGAAAATGGGCTTAAAGTAAGCGATGAAGAAATCGCTTCGATACTTAAGTATCAGTTTATGCGCTATATGCCTAACGGTTTTGACTACAAAACTTATCTTTCGATTGTTCGCGGTCAGCTCGGTCTCAGCGGCGAGGAGTATGAGGCTGTTCTTCGCCGTCAGCACACCGCTGAGCGTGCGGCAGGGCTTTTCGTTGAATTGTCCTCATGGATTTCGCCGATGGAACTTGACCGCAGAGTTTATGACGAGAACGATGAGTTCGCGATCAAGGCGGTCTACTTTAATGCTGGCGCTGCCGATAAGGTGACGCTCGACGAAAAAGCCCTTCACGCGTGGTATGATGAGAATAAAGATGATTTGGTGGTTCCCGAATCTGTCAAGATCCGCTACATTGAGTTTTCTGCTGAAAACAAGGCCGTTCTTGAAAAAATGGTTGTTAGCGAAGATTCCATCAACGAAGAGTATGAGATCGGTGACTATACAGTAACTGACACTAATGGCGTTAAGACCTTGAAGCCGTTAGCCGACGTTAAGCCTCAGATCATAGCTAAGCTTAAAAAAGAAGCGGCTATTGAATTTTATGTCACGAACCTCATCGGCCGCGCCTTCGCGCAGACGGACGATAAGACGGATGTTTTAGAGCGCATCGCTAAAGAGGACAATCTCAAAGTTAAGGAGAGTGCTTATTTCTCCATCGATTTCAAGCCTGAGAACATGGCTCGTATCCGCGATCGCGTAAGTGAAGGATTTCTCAGAAATGCCTCGAGCATTTTGCCGGGTGCTCGTGATTTCGCGGCAACCATAGCAGATATGGATACGTATGAGGTGATTGAGGGTACGAAGAATGTTTGGTTAGTCGCGAAAGTCGATACCAAGGCTGAGTATACTCCATCTTGGGAAGAAGCTCAAAAGTATATCCGCCGCCGTGCTGAGCGCGAGGCAAGCGAGAAGGCGTTTGAAAATCGCGTTTCTCAGCTTATCAAAAAGGGCTCTGCTGAAGTCGTAAAACAGGGTAACTTCCAAACGAATCATACTTTCTCCATTTCACGCGATGTCGGCGAGAAATTCGCTGATTTTGCCGCGATTACGGAGCAGGCTAAGAAGCTTAAGACAGGTGAGATCTCAAATTTCATTTCGCTTAATCCCTCGAAGGCAGTGGTGGTGATTTGCGACAAGCGCACCGATGGATTGAGCCTTGTTAATGGCGAAATGCGTGCTGAAAAGCGCCTTGAAATGTCGGCTTTGCGTCCTGGAATTTCGAAGTTTTTCAGCTCGTGGCTCGATTGGAATCTTGAGCGTATGGAACTAAAAGCCAGCGAAGGTTTCACGACCACTGAAGAAAGCGACGACGATGATGAAGCTTAAATTTAAGCGAATCCATCCTGATGCAGTTCTTCCTGAGTATGCTCATCCGAGCGACGCAGGTATGGACGTGAAGAGCATCGATGACTTAGTCATAGCGCCCGGTAAGCGGGCGCTTGTGCATACGGGACTGGTGATGGCGTTGCCGCCGATGTACGAGGCGCAAGTTCGCCCGCGTTCAGGGCTCGCGCTTAAGAAGGGAGTAACCGTTCTTAATACTCCTGGAACTATCGATTCTGGTTACCGTGGGGAAGTTGGCGTCATTTTGATCAATCTTGGAGAAGAGGACTTCGAAATTAAGAAGGGCGACAAGATTGCGCAGATAGTTATAGCACCAGTAACTGTAGCTGAAATCGTTGAAACCGATGTCATTGATGATACGGATCGCGGGGAGGGCGGATTTGGCTCTACGGGTGTATAAGTACGGCGAGAAAGTTCTTCGTCAAAAAGCTGCTGTCATTGATATCGTTAGCGACAAGCATCGTGCTCTTGCCGATGAAATGCTTGCCTTAATGTATGAGACTAAAGGCGTAGGTCTGGCGGCTCCCCAGGTCGGCATTTCCGAGAGATTTTGCGTCATTGATATTCCAGAAGGATGCGAAGATGAAGCTGCGGAGCTATTTAATGCTCCGATCGCTATGCCGCTTAAAATGTTTAATCCCGAGATTATTTCGCGCGAGGGTACCCAGTGTGATAAGGAGGGATGCTTGAGTTTTCCAGGGATCGGTGGAGTT
>JAEIGA010012497.1_pt1 | contig 12885 bp, 6 predicted proteins | sample 9270691 | NCBI WGS metagenome assembly JAEIGA01 (sample SAMN17057246, study PRJNA624740) | gut metagenome | biome: biome; isolation source: fecal sample | host: Bos grunniens | place: China: Xizang | collected 2019 | reverse complement strand
CCTCGGTTACTATTCCTAATAGTGTTACTTCTATTGGAAATTATGCTTTCTATTTTTGCAGCGGTTTAACCTCCGTTACTATTCCTAACAGTGTTACTTCTATTGGAGATAATGCTTTCACATTTTGTAGCGGTTTAACCTCCGTTACTATTCCTAATAGTGTTACTTCTATTGGATACGATGCTTTCAATTTGGTAAAAAATATTATTTATAATGGTACAGCCACCGGCAGCCCATGGGGAGCATTGTCGGTTAACGGATATATAGAAGGTGATTTTGTTTATGCCAATAATACAAAGACTTCGCTACTTGCATATATAGGTACAAGTACAAATATTACTATTCCTAATAGTGTTACTACTATTGGACGTTATGCTTTCTATGATTGTGACGGTTTAACCTCCGTTACTATTCCTAATAGTGTTACTTCTATTGGAAACGATGCTTTCTATGATTGTGACGGTTTAACCTCCGTTACTATTGGTAATAGTGTTACTTCTATTGGAAATTATGCTTTCTTAGGTTGTTCTAGGAATGCTTATATTAATATTAAAGGAACAAATCCTCCATCTATTGAAAACAATACGTTTTCAGGATATGAAGATTTTTATGTACCTTGTCAATCTGTAAGCAGTTATCAAAGTGCATTAAATTGGAGTAATTATTCGTCACATATATACGGTAAAAACTTTTGGGAACATTCATACAACTTCGTAGTAAATGATAGCACATTAGGTTCGGTAAGTTTCACGGAAATAGACTGCGATAGCAATGTAGTGGTTACGGTAAGTGAAAATGTAGGTTGCAGGCTTATCGGTTGGAGTGATGGTGGTACGGGCAATCCCCGCACTTTCCATCTAACAGGCGATACAATGGTAACTGCCATTCTAGATTACATACGTTATTCCGTTATAGTACAATCTAACGATACAATCATGGGTACTGTAATAGGAGGTGGCGAATATAAACCGAATAGTTCCGCTACAGTGGCTGCCATTCCTACCAATGGATATCAATTTACCAATTGGAGCAACAGCTCTACTCTTAACCCATATACATTTACAGTAACAAAAGACACCAACTTAGTTGCTTATTTCGAAGAGATTGTACCTGATACTACATTTGTTCACGATACTACATACGTACCTGTTCATGATACTACATATATAACACAGATAGATACTGTTACAAATACCGTGTATGATACTATTACCAATACCGTGTATGACACAATTACTAATACTGTATATGACACTACATACATAACACAAATAGATACGGTTATAAATACGGTACATGATACTGTTACCAACACAGTGTATGACACAATTACGAATACGGTATATGATACTATTACCAATACCGTGTATGACACAATTACTAATACTGTATATGACACTACATACGTACCTATACACGATACTACATATATAACACAGATAGATACTGTTACCAACACCGTGTATGACACAATTACGAATACTATCTACGATACTATTACCAATACGGTATATGATACTACTATAATCACGCAAATAGATACTATTACAAATACTATCTACGATACTATCACCAACACGGTATATGATACTATCACCAACACGGTATATGATACTATTACCAATACCGTGTATGACACAATTACTAATACTGTATATGACACTACATACATAACACAAATAGATACGGTTATAAATACGGTACATGATACTGTTACCAACACAGTGTATGATACTGTTACCAATACCGTTTACGATACGATAGATAACTTTATCTACGATACGGTGTATGTAACGGAAACTGATACTTTGTGGCTGTTTGATACCATTTATCTGCACGATACCATCTATATATATGATACTATATATATAAGAGATAGTACTACGGGCATAGAAGATGTGTCGGTAATCAATGCCAAGATATATTCGAGCCGTAGCCGAATAGTGGTAGAAGGTGCCGATGGCAATAGTGTAATGCTATTCGATATGCAGGGCAGGCTGCTTGCCACCAAGCGAGACGAATACAGCGTATTAGAATTTGAAGTACCAATATCGGGAGCCTACTTTGTAAAGATAGGCAACTACAAAGCCAAAAAGGTAGTGGTAATAAAATAGACAACACAATAAAAAGAGGTGACAGATATCTGCCACCTCTTTTATTTTATATCAATCTGTTATTATGAATATTTCTTCCGAAAAATGGATATTGGATATAATATCTTATTCTTCCGGGTTGGAATGCACTACATATTTTCTCCATTTCTGAAGTACAGCTTCCATGTCGTCGGGCAAAGCCGATTCGAAATGAAGAGTTTTCTTGGTCGTAGGATGTACAAATCCCAATACCTTGGCATGTAATGCTTGGCGTGGCAATAGCTCGAAACAGTTGTTTACAAACTGTTTGTACTTAGAGAATGTTGTACCCTTCAATATTATATCACCTCCATAAGTATCGTCGTTAAACAGCGGATGGCCAATATATCTCATATGAGCCCTTATCTGATGAGTACGCCCTGTTTCCAACACACATTCTACCAACGATACGTATCCAAATCTTTCCAATACCGTCCAATGCGTTACTGCGTGTTTACCTTGGTCGCCGTCGGGAAATACAGTCATTATCTTTCTATCTTTTGGCGAGCGTCCCAAGTTTCCAACTATGGTACCGGAGTCTTCTCCAAAGTCGCCCCATACCAAGGCATTGTATTTACGCTCAATGGTATGTTCAAAAAACTGCTTAGCCAAATATGTCTGAGCCATTTCGTTTTTGGCTATAAGTATAAGTCCCGATGTATTCTTGTCGATACGATGAACCAAATAAGGTACCACGGGCGATCCGTCAGCATTGGTCTGCCCTTGGAAGTGGAAGGTAAGAGCATTGAGCAAAGTGCCGGTATAGTTGCCATATCCGGGATGCACCACAAGGTTGGCCTGCTTATTTACCACTATCACATCATCGTCTTCATACACTATATTCAAGGGTATGTCTTGCGGTATTATCTCTATCTCGCGCGGAGGTTCGGGCAGCAACACACTTATCACATCACCGGGCTTGACCTTATAACTAGGCTTAGTAGGTTTGTTGTTTACCAATATACAGTCGGCTTTTGCAGCATTCTGTATCTTATTACGCGAAGCGCCTTCTATACGTGCCATCAAGAACTTATCGATACGCAAAAGGCTCTGCCCCTTATCTACCACCACACGATAGTTCTCATACATTTCGCCATCTTCGTGTCTGTCGTCTATCTCTTGTAATTCTTCGTCTATCATTGTTGTATATATGGTTATTTTGCCACCACTATTTTAGTTGTATATTGTTGTTTTGTATTATTATCCACTACCTTTATCATATATAGTCCGTTGGCAAATGAGGCAGTGCTTATCCCTCCCAACAATGGTTGAGCATACACACATTTACCCTGCATACTATATATATATATTGTATAATTATCGCCCAATGTATCGTCCGGCAGGCTTACAAATATCCTGTCTTTTGCCGGATTAGGATACACCTTTATAGTTTTGCTTTCAAGCATATTGGGATTGTTGGTTATCCCTATGGTGGCTTTTGCACCAAAATATGGCCTCATCATCAAAGCTCCCGATAGTATGCTCTGCTGCCATTCCATTCCTGTTCTATAATAAATATATTGTCGAGCATCGTTGTTTCGGTCAAATCCCAAATTGATAAAGTAGCGCGAGTGTTGCTCGAAACCTATGTATATCGTACCATTTACCCTTACAGGTCGTTCCAACACATAACGTCGATATTGGTTCATCTCGCCAAACTTGGGATAGGAATAGTCCGAACTCTTGTAGATAACATTACCCGGAAGTCCGTTGTTGTCGTCCCATATTGTTATATAGAATGGTATATCAGTATTCTCACCATCCATCGTTTGGTTGAAAAACATATCAATGGCAGTAAGGGTGTCGGCAATATTAAGTTTAAACTTATATGCCAGAAACATCACATTGTTCGACGATGTAAGCCCGTATCCATTTTCAGGCGTACCATCGTCGTAGGCATAGTAGTTGTCAAATACCTGATTGAATATTATAGTATCGTTTTCGGAATGAAGGTCGCCGGTAATACCATTCTTTATTATATGCTTTATAGTAAATACCGATGGCGAATTGGTATTTACCGTAAAGGCAAAATCTATTGGAGGATTGGCATGAGCTTCGGCCGTCTGATACTCGCCCGAGGGGTAGAAAGGCGATATATTGTCGTGGCCTCCACTATAGTTACTCACCACACTACCATTATTTTGCTCTACAATATATGAGTAATTACACTCCAATGCTGTTGAATACATATTGGTAATAGTAAGCGAGGCATTGGTTTTCATATCGCTTTGACGGAATTGCTTCGAAGGCATAGCCTGATAGTCTTTCAGAAACGACGGTGCCGACAATACAAAAGCTATATCCCTAGTGGTTGTATCCATGCAAGTTCGCGAGTTGCTCAAATATACATAATCTATATTCCATTGGTCGGTGTTGGCAGCTATTCCGGGCTTAGCACTATTATCGAGCGAGCAATAGTTACGGAAACGAAATCTAAAAGAATCCGAAAAGTAAATACTATCGGTTATTGCCACAGCCACATATTTGAAAAAGAACCCTGTATGTGCATACAATGTATCGAGGTCGAAACCACCCGATGCCCACACTGTGTTCCATTTATCATTACCGGCATCGTACAAGTCTAGCATAAGCGAATCGTCGGCAGAAGGTGCATTGCCAATTCTCTCCCACATATTGCCATATCCCCCACCGGGCTGAAAGTAGAAACTAAGATAAATAGAGTCTGCAACCGTAACAGCTTTCTTATATGGAGTAAACAACGAATCTAAGCGTATAATATTGGAAGTAAGTGTATCGGCCGAGAATACAGAGGTGGTGGCCATAGCATGTAGGTTGCCCCAAGCATCCAAAGCATCTAATGTAGCTACTCCCACCGTTGGTGGAAACACCCCATACGACGAATTGACAAAGGCATGATTATCGGCCCACAATATATCTTTGGGATACCCTTGGTAATTGGAAAAATCGTCGAAGAAAGGCAGTTGTAACACCGTAGCACTTTTATTTGTATTCCTTTCATGCCCTGCTAGTTGCTTAAGAGCAGGATTGTAATCCAATCCCACTAGTTTTTCTTGTGCAAAAGCCACATTGGCACATACCCACAACACCACCAACCATACCACATTATTCTTTCTCATATATCACCTTCCATTTATTGTTATACCATATAGGGGTTCCCCCACCCCTTACACTATTATCATATACAAGGGTACTACAATATTACCAACTAAAAAAACTTTCACTTTCTTCCAACAAAGCTTCCTGTTCCTCAATATTAGTTGTGTCAACTTTGAATTCCTTAACCAACTTGTCGAAATCAGTTTTATTTTCCGATTCGTACCATATCTCCACCGCTGTTCCCAATGGCAAACGCGAACGGCCATTGTAGTTTGGCTGTTGCTTAGCTACACGCACATAACGAGGATCTATATCAGTAGGATAATGCTCCTTGCCAATATTCATCGATGCTGAAAGTATAGTCTTACGAGCATCTTCCGGAGTTTTGCCCAACACAAATGGCACCATCGACACAGCCTCTTCGGGTACATCGCCCTTACCTACAGTGAGATCTATATACGAACCTTTTTCCACCATTGTCTTTGGTGTAACACCCCTGCCCTTGTATGTTTCTTCCAATACAGCATTTTTGAAACTACTCTCTACAAAGGTAAGTTTTCCACCTTGTAAACCTGCACCTTCCAATTCTGATATTGCCCTACGCACTGTCATATCAATAACATCTGGAACTTGAATTTTTTCGGGACGATATGCCGAAATAGTTATATATACCTTACGCCCTGATTTTACATTTTCATGAGCTATCGGATCTTGAGTAAGTACCACTCCGCCTTCGCTATTAGGTACAAAAACAGAATCAATTACTATAAATTCCAATTGCGACGATTGTGGAAACGAACTTAACTCCTCGATATTCTTGCCAACAATTTCCGGCACAGAAAACTCTTGTCCATGACGACTATAATGTTGCAATAAGAAATAAACTCCAATAAAAATTGCTATACTTATCAACAACATAAGCAACAAATGCTTAAGGATTGGAAACTTGCGAAAAAATTCTTTAATACTCATATTTTATCTAAATATATCTGTTTACGACACAATTTGAATTTAAATAACTCAAAGTATAGTTTATTATTGTTTTGAAGCATAAATAAATTGTTGCTACCACAAACATATACACAACCATGTACATAATATTATATAATAAATCTCAGACAAAACACAATACACATATTATATATAGTAAAAAAAAATAACAGTATATCACCACACCAACAACACCCTATCATCAATCGGTCCACAATAGGGTATCAACCAACCGACGATATAGCATGAAAAGCACATCGTGTTACAAACAAATTTCCTTCCTAATGTAGTTCGATTTCCATCACGAAGAAAATCTAACTATATCACGAGAAAAAAAATAGTTATACCATAGCCGAAAAAAATGTGCATAAAAAAAATGTTTCGCAACAAAATATGGCAAATAATAATGCTATAAATAGTATTTTTCTCCACTATCAAGAAAAAGATATCTTTTTTCATAAAAAACATATCTTTTTCTTCTCAACAACACCATGTGAATAAAAATCACAACACCATTTACACCCTAATAACGATATATCTATTTGATAAAACGGACATTGCAAACACCACTATAAAATCTCAGAAAATCACATTCCCCTAATATTCAAATCTATAGAAAATAATACTGAAATACAATTATTTACAAAATAAAAAAACACAATATTTTGATTAATAATACCATATCAAAAAGAGAAAAAAATACAGCAAAAAATGGAAAAAAGTTGGAAAAATATTTTTTTATTGAAAAAAAAGTATTATATTCGGCGATAGTAGGTAGTAATAGATAATATTTCTGTATCTATCAACTATTTATATAAAAATAGTATTTAAAAATCTAAAAAAACGCCTGCTTGTTTACAAAAAAAAAATGATTTATGCAAATTTATTTTCAAACAACCAATTGTTTTTTTCTTTCTACATTTGCAAACGAAACGAAAAATACAGAACAACTCGTAATACACTTAGAAACACATATTAGTATATAAAAAGATGAGTAAAGATTATAAGACAATTTGGGACAAGTGTCTTGAAATAATAAAAGACACGTTGCAAAACGAACATGTGTACAAAACATGGTTTTTGCCTATAGTTCCTATTCAGTTGGAGAATAATGTATTGACTCTTCAAGTTCCAAGTACATTCTTTTATGAATGGTTGGAAGACAACTATATAGATATACTGAAAAAAACAATTCGCAGAGTATTAGGTGCAGGAGCCATGCTTCGTTATAGTGTTGTTGTAGAACACAGTATCGAAGGCAGTCCATACACAACAGTTCTACCATCAAGTGGACGTAAAGCAACTCAAAATATGCCAAAAGATATACCAATCAACATCAATAGAGATGGCAACAAGGAATTACCAAATCCCTTTACCATTCCCGGAATACAAAAAATAAAAATCCACTCTCAACTAAATGAAAATTATACATTGGAAAACTTTGTAGAAGGAGAGTGCAATCGATTGGCTCGTTCTGCAGGTTTTGCAGTAGCCGAAAATCCAGGACGCACAGCGTTCAATCCATTGATGTTATACGGCAATGCCGGATTGGGAAAAACACACTTAGCTCACGCTATTGGTATAAAAACAAAAGAAAACTTTCCTGACAAAACAGTATTGTACGTAACCGCTGAACAATTTTCACAACAATACCGCGAATCAGTTGTAAATAATACCGTTAATGATTTTATCCACTTCTACGAAATGATAGACGTGCTTATTATCGACGATATTTACTTTTGGGAAAACAAGGCTCCAAAAACTCAAGAAGCATTCTTCCATATTTTTAACTACCTCCATCAACGCAATAAACAAATAATAATAACATCAGACAAAGCTCCCGCCGAACTTACCGGCTTGGAACCCCGCTTGATGTCAAGATTAAAATGGGGGCTATCGGCTGACTTACAGGCTCCGAATGTAGAAACTCGTATAGCAATACTGAAACAAAAGTTGGAAAATGATGGCATTGAAATGCCATACGAAGTGATTGAATATATAGCATACAATATCAACAATAATGTACGCGAGTTAGAAGGTGCATTAATATCACTAATGGCTCAATCATCACTAAACAAAAAACAAATAACACTAGACTTGGCAAAACAAATGATAGATAAATTTGTCAAGAACACTGCTCGTGAAATAACCATTGATTACATACAAAAGGTTATATGTGATTACTTTAATCTTCCAATAGAAAGCATCCAATCACACACCCGCAAACGCGAAATAGTTCAAGCCCGTCAGTTGGCTATGTACTTTGCTAAAAAGATGACAAAATCATCGTTAGCGATAATAGGACTGCAATGTGGAAACAAAGACCATGCAACAGTACTACACGCATGCAAGACTGTAAGCAACCTAACAGAAACAGACAAAAAATTCCGTTTTTGGGTAGAAGAACTCGAAAAGAAATTCAAACAATAAATAACTTGTGTGTTTTTTTCATAGATTTAACACCCTTTACCCTCTATACAAAAAGAATTGAGGGTAAGGGTTTTTTAATAAACAAATAATCCACCAACAATATGAAAGTACCATTCAAACCCGGAACCCTTATTTACCCACTACCAGCCCTAATGGTAAGCTGCGGCGACAATCCCGAAAACTATAATATAATAACAGTAGGCTGGACAGGAACCATATGCTCAGACCCACCTATGTGCTATATATCAGTAAGAAAAGAACGGTATTCACACAAAATAATAATGGACAGCGGCGAATTTGTGCTAAACCTTACCACCGAAGCCTTGGCCAAAGCAACAGACTGGTGCGGAGTGCGTTCAGGAAAAGACCACAACAAATTCAAAGAGATGCACCTAACTCCGGAAAAAGGTCAGATAGTGAAAGCTCCACTAATAGCCGAATCGCCATTGAACATCGAATGCAAAGTAGTGGAAGTGAAAGAGCTTGGCTCGCACGATATGTTCATTGCAAACGTAGTAGCCGTAAACGCCGATGAGAAACTTATAGACAAAACCACAGGAGCATTCCAACTAAACCACGCTCAACCACTAGCCTATTCACATGGCAAATACTACGGTTTGGGCGAAAAAATAGGTTCATTTGGTTTCTCTGTAGCAAAACGTAAAAAATAAATACTTCAGCTAGCAGCATGATATACATACATATACCATATTGCAAACAACGTTGTATATATTGCGGATTTTATTCAACAGCAGCAGGTAATGTAAGCGATAGTTACATAAATGCAATATGCAATGAATTAAAGATACGTGCCGATTATCTTACAAACAAACAGATACAAACCATATACTTTGGAGGTGGAACTCCGTCACTACTAACAATAGAACAACTACACAAAATAAAAAACACCATAACAAAACTCTTTGATCTATCAAAATTAAAGGAAGTAACACTCGAAGGTAATCCCGAACAACTTACAAAACAATACCTAACCAACCTCCGAAACACAAACTTTATAAATAGGCTAAGCATAGGAGTACAATCGTTTGACAACAGCGACTTAAAACTTCTAAACAGACGACACAACTGCACCGACGCCATAAACGCCACAAAGAATGCCCAGAAAGCAGGTTTCGACAATATAAGCCTCGACCTAATATATGGTATTCCAGGCTTGACAAACAGCCAATGGATAGAAAACCTAAACATTATAGCCAGCCTGAACATTCAACACTTATCGTGCTATGCCCTTACCGTAGAAGACAACACGATGCTGAAAACCCTTATAACCAAAGACAAGATCCCCCCTTCCGATGAAGACCAAACATTGCAACACTACGAAAGTCTTATAGACTGGTGCCATAAAAATAATTTCACTCAATATGAAATATCCAACTTCTGCTGCGAGGGATACGAAGCCAAACACAACAGCCGATATTGGGATAACACCTCCTACTTAGGCATAGGAGCAGCAGCCCATTCCTACAATGGAATATCACGGCAATGGAACATCAGCAATATAGAAACCTATATCAAAAGCATAAACAGCGGTATAGTACCATCTACTATCGAAAACCTTTCGAACGAAGACTGTTTCAACGAATACCTAATGACAGCCCTGCGTACAAGAAGAGGATTGGAAACAGAGTATCTAACTAGCCGACACCCCAAACTATGGAAGGCTACAGAACCCAAACTATCGACATACATCAACAAAGGGTTAATGGAACAAACCCACAAAGGCTACCACCTAAACCACAATGGAATGCTACAGGCCGATGCAATAGCCGCCGAATTATTTATGTAAGATTTACATCCGTTGCAGATTAGATTTTTTATATAAAAACAAAGGCTGCAGTACTTATCTTCAAATACTGCAGCCTTAATATATGTTTGTTCAAAGAACTATTCTTCAATAATACTTTTTGCTACTTCCATTGCTTTATCCACACCGACTGTATTTTTGCCGCCGGCTGTTGCAAAAAACGGTTGTCCACCACCGCCACCTTGCATTTCTTTTCCGGCTTGGCGTACTATGTTGGAAGCGTTCTTTCCTGCATCCACACGGTTCTGCCCCAACACTACCAACAGCGATGGTTTGTCGCCAAAGGTACTACCAAGTACCATGGCCATATCGGCATTGTCGGTACGCAAAGAGAGCAACATATCTTTAAGCATATTCAAATCCATATCCAATTTCTCTACCACAAGATTACCCGATTGTACCAACTTGTCGGCAAATGTTTTCTTCATAGCCATGGCTTGCTCTTGCTGATATTTGGCTATATCCTTTTGCAAAGCCGAGTTTTCGTCCATAAGTTTTTGAATGGCAGCCACCATATCTTTGGGATTCTTCATCAGTTCCTTCAAAGCATCTATTTGGTCTTGCATTGCGTTGGCGTAGTTTTCGGCTTCTACACCTGTAACGGCCTCTATACGACGCATACCCGAAGCTATTGCAGACTCAGCAACTATGCGAAAACTACCTATATTACCCGTTGCACTTACGTGGGTTCCGCCACAGAACTCTACAGAATCGGCGTACTTAACCACACGTACTACCTCACCATACTTCTCGCCAAACAAAGCCATTGCGCCCAACTTTTGGGCTTCGGCTATAGGCATTGCACGATGCTCTTCTAAGGCAATGTTGCGTCGGATATCCTCGTTTACCAACTGTTCCACCTGACGAATTTCGTCGTGTGATAGTTTGGCAAAATGCGAAAAGTCGAAACGAAGACGCATGTCGTCCACACTAGAACCTTTTTGCTCTACATGGGTTCCAAGCACAGTGCGCAATGCTTTGTGCAATAAGTGTGTAGCAGTATGATTGTTTTCGGTACGGCGACGCTTGCTTTCGTCCACAGCAGCTACGAATGTTGTCGAAGTATCGGCAGGTAATGTTTCTACAAGATGCACTATTAAATTATTCTCTTTCTTGGCATCGAACACACGAACTTTTTCGTCGCCACACACCAAAGAACCCTTATCACCGGCCTGTCCACCGCCCTCGCCATAGAAAGGTGTGCGGTCAAATACAAGTTGATAAAACTCTTTATCCTTGGTTTTCACCTTGCGGTATTTAAGTATTTCCACGTCGGCTGTTAAGGTGTCGTATCCTACAAACTGCTCTTCCTGACCATCGTGTACCACCACCCAATCGTCGGTATCCACGGCAGCGGCGGCACGCGAACGTTGCTTTTGCTCTTCAAGACCCTTTTGGAATCCCTGCATATCCACAGTCCAGCCATTTTCCTTAGCCATCAGTTCGGTAAGGTCGATGGGAAAACCATAGGTATCAAACAATTCAAAGGCGAAGGCTCCGTCTATAACGTTTCCTTTGGTTTCGGCAATGTAGCGTTCAAACTTAAGGATACCATTGGAGAGAGTACGAAGGAAGGATTGTTCTTCTTCGAGAATAATTCGTTTTATGAGGTCTTGTTGTTTTACAAGTTCTTCAAACTGTTTGCCCATTTGTTTTACAAGTGTGGGCACGAGGTCGTAGATGAATGGCTCTTTAAATCCGAGGAAAGTGTAGCCGTAGCGTACAGCACGACGAAGGATGCGGCGTATAACATATCCGGCCTTTGCGTTTGAGGGCAGCTGGCCGTCGGCAATAGAGAATGCAACGGCACGCAGGTGGTCGGCACATACACGCATTGCCACATCAGCCTTCTCGCACTTACCGTATTCCATACCTGCCTTGCGGGCTATTTCTTGTATGATAGGCTGGAACACGTCGGTATCATAGTTACGGTGTGTACCTTGCATAACCATGCAAAGGCGTTCGAATCCCATACCGGTGTCCACATGCTTAGCTGGCAACGGCTCCAGCGTACCATTGGCCAAGCGGTTGTATTGCATAAACACTAGGTTCCATATTTCAATAACCTGAGGGTGGTCTTTGTTTACCAAATCCTTTCCTGGCTGTTTGGCTTTTTCTTCGGCCGAGCGTATGTCCACATGTATTTCTGAGCACGGACCGCAAGGACCTTGGTCGCCCATTTCCCAGAAGTTATCTTTCTTGCTTCCTAGCAGTATTCGGTCTTCGGCAATATGTTGTTTCCAAAACTCGTAGGCTTCCATGTCTTTTCCCAAGCCTTCCTTATCATCACCACCAAATACGGTAACGTATAGGCAGCTCTTGTCTATCTTTAGCACTTCGGTAAGGAATTCCCAACCCCATTCGATGGCTTCTTTCTTAAAGTAATCGCCAAAAGACCAGTTGCCCAGCATTTCAAACATTGTATGATGG
>JAEIGA010012496.1_pt1 | contig 12886 bp, 6 predicted proteins | sample 9270691 | NCBI WGS metagenome assembly JAEIGA01 (sample SAMN17057246, study PRJNA624740) | gut metagenome | biome: biome; isolation source: fecal sample | host: Bos grunniens | place: China: Xizang | collected 2019 | reverse complement strand
CCCCTGGAGGCCATCCAACTATATGGCACCCAGCGCCAAAAGGTGCAACAACGCGCCAATGTTTTGAACAATGTGCCTATGGTTGCCGAAGGCGACCGCCTGCACACCTATCGCACCAAGGGCCGCACAGCCCCTATGGACTACCGCATCACCCTTCCCTACGAACGCTGGATGGTAGATAGCCGCTTGAACCTCGAAGCACAAGTGGTAGGTTGCGCCAATTGCGACAAGGGTAGCGAAACCCTCTACTTGGCACAAACTCTCTTGCCCGCCCCCAAGTGGCAACCCCTCTATGCCGATGTGCTGCCCGTGCCCACCGAAGCCAAGCAACACAACGACCAATATGCGGCCTACCTGCAGTTTGCACAAGGCCGTCACGATATACGCCCCTCGCTGGCCGACAATGCCGCCCAGCTCGATGCCGTCTTTGCTTCGTTGCAACAAGTAACCGCTGACGACAGACTTAACCTGACACGCATTGATGTCGTAGGTTACGCTTCGCCCGAGGGCAATGCATCCTTCAACCAACGCCTCTCCGAACGTCGTGCCCGCTCGTTTGTCGGTTACCTGTCCAAGCGCATGCCGAGTATCGATGCCGCCCTGTTCCATGCCGAAGGCCGTGGCGAGAACTGGTCCCTGTTGCAAACCATGCTCCAAGAGAAGCCCCTTGCTGCCGATGCCGATGCCTTGGTGCAAAGCGCCATCAGCAACCCCGAGCGTCAAGACCACATCGACCGCCAGTTGCGCCAACAATTCGGAGGTAGTACCCTGCTGAAGCACTACTACCCACAGCTTCGTCGCATCACCTACAACATCAGCTACGATGTGCGCCCCTTCACCGTAGAAGAGGGTCGCCTCCAGATAGATAGCCATCCCCACCTGCTCAGCCCAGCCGAGCTGCAACAAGTGGCCGATAGCTACCTGCCCGATACCGAACAATACATAGCTACCCTGCAGAAAGCCGTGAAGGCACGTCCCGACCATTCGGCCCTTGCCTACAACCTTGCCACAGCCCTGTACAAAGCCGGCCGTGCCAGCGAAGCCCTGAAGCAACTCTCCGCTCTCGCCCCCACCGCCCCCGTGTGCAACCTCCGTGGCATCCTCTGCATGCAGCTAAAGCAATACCCCCAAGCCCTCGATGCCTTCCGCCAAGCCATCGACCTTGGTAGTGCCGAAGCAAGCAGCAACCTTGCCCAAGCGCAAGAAGTAATAAGCTACGAGTAAATTAAAAATTAAAATTGTAGGGACGCAACGCATTGCGTCCGCGAAAACCGAAACGAATAAACATATATACGGATTGCGTCTTTGAATTCATAATTCATAATTCATAAATCATAATTCATAATTCAATACGCGTCCGCGAGAACCGAAACGAAAACAACGAATGAACCGAACAACAAACATATTACTCTGCACATGCCTCGTGGCACTGCTCACCGCCTGCATTCGCGAAGATCGTAGCGATTGCCAAAACACCATTATCCACTTGGAATACGTGGCCGATGGTGAGGACGATGTGATAAAAGAGTATGTAGAAGATGTAGATATGTACATCTTCGACGATGGCGGCCATCGCCTACGTAGCTACTCCATGACCGAACTACCCGACGGTACCATCAAGATGAACCTGAACGATGGCGAATACACCCTTGTTACTGTGGCCAATGCCAAGAAGCATACCTCTATACACGAAGCCCCCAGCGATCAACGCGAACAGTTCTACTTGCAACACCCCAATTGGTACCAAACTGGCGATGTAGTAGAGACACACGACCATAACTACATTGGCGAAGTAAAGTTAGAAATAACCAGTGATGGCATAGAACATCGCGACACCGTCTCGTTCCGTTCGGCCCACGTAAACATGGAGATAACCATCACCGGCTTGGATGCACCCGCCACCCGTGCCGCCATACCCTATACCTTGCGCATAGAGCAAAGCCATGCACGCATCAACTTCTACAACCATCTATCGGCCATGGGCGGGGAAACCGTACAACCCCCTTTGACCTACGATGCCGAGAAGGGATGCTACCACACTACAGACTTGGCACTGTTCCGCATGGATCAAGGTGGAGTCGTATCGCGCGAAACCTGTCCGCACCAAGTAGTGCTGCTCGATGCCGATGGCACAGAGCTTGTGCGCTACAACCTCTACGACTACCTCCAACGCTTTGCCAAAGAGATAGACGTAACCAAGCAAGAGGCCACCATACCGCTCGAAATTCAATTCTCCCAATTGGGAGTAGAGATAGTCCTTCCCGGATGGAACATTGAAGATGTAAAACCAGATTGGGGATGATGAAAGTAGGGACGCAGCATAATGCGTCCGCGAAAACCGAAACGAGAACAATAACGGACGCGTCATGCCGCGTCCCTACAAAAAAGAAACGAACGAATAAAATCCAGTAGGGACGCGCCATGGTGCGTCCGCAAAAACCAAAAACAGAAAACAAAAAACAAATAAATAAAATTAATATTAACCTTTTAAAACCAAATTAAACCTACGAACCAGACAGTGAAATCATTAACCTCCATGTAGGGACGCAATACATTGCGTCCGCATGAAAAACAAAACCGAAACACGGACGCAACATGTTGCGTCCCTACAAGGAAACGAAAGCTCCTGAGGCACTTCCTTGTGAGGTGGTCAAGGAGCCACTAACAAAAACAGAAAAACAATTAAAAACAAACTATTACAAACTTTTAAAAACTTTCAATTATGAAAACTTTAAGAAATCTATTTTTAGCGTGTGCAGGCCTATTAGTTTGCGCTTGTAACAATGACAATGAACCGCAAATTCCGGAAGGAAAAGCTAGAGTTGAAGTAAGAATCGTTCCTCCAACAGTTGCTACTCGTGCAACTCAAGCAGCTGCGACTACAGGTACTGATGGAAAACTTACCGTGACAGGTGCATATACTGTAACTTTGACTCATAATGGTGGAGCTGAACTTACTGAAACTATTCAAGCAGGGGCAGCACAAAAGGTTGCAACTTTTGAAGATGTAACTTCACCTACAAAAGTAACAGTGTCATTGAATGGAGGTTTGGCTTCTTATACAGCATCAATAACTGCGGAACAAGGTGCTTTGGCAGCTAGTGCCGTTCCTGCTTATGGTGAAACATCAAGTTTCTCAGTTAGCGAAACAACTACTTCTCAGAGTGGTACAACAACAACTTACCTTGCATCAGTGACAATGGCTATTCCTTTTGCACGTTTGGAAGTAGGTGAGATTTCTTTGAAAGCTGGTGAAGATAATTTCTCAACTTTAACTGTAGGTGGTGTCTATTTGGACGATTTAAGAAATCGTGGTGGCAATTATAATGCTGGAAAGTTTGAATGTGCTGCTACAAGCACCCTTGAATATCAATATGGTGCTACAGAAAACCAATTTGGTACAGGTGTTCAAGCAATATTGAAAGATGATGTTTCTTCTGTAAATTTCCTTACTGCAACATTGCCTGCTACAGGTGTTTATGCTTATAACTTCTTTGGTGCTACATCTGAAGATGCAGGCCAAAAGGCTTACAATCCTTCATTTAAAATTTACTTTAATGCTACGCAAGTGGCTGGCCAAGAACATATTGCCGCTACTCCTCGCTATGCAATGATTAAATCTTATAAGAAAGGTAGTTCTGAAATTTCGTTGCAAAATGGTAAAATTTACCAAATTGTTGGAGTTGAAATCATTGATGAAAATATTGTTGCTGATGAAGAAGGTGCAGCTGTTCAATATAATGTAGAAGTACAAGTTACTGAAGCTGCTTGGACTATTGAAACAATTACTGCTGATTGGGCACAATAACCCTTTAACTTAGTCTTCCCCATTACCTCCCCTAAGGTAATGAGAAGATAAGTTCATGATTCTGCAAAGTTAGCTTCGTGGCCCCACGAAGGTAGCTTCGTAAGGTCGCGAAGTTAGCTTCGTAGAATGATGATAGTAGGGACGCAATACATTGCGTCCGCAAAAACCGAAATAAACAAACTTTACAAAACAGAAAAACCGCAAAAAGTGCTCTATGGAATTTTTCTCACGAGGGAGATATATAGCCCCTACTGGAAAAAATTTTTTCTCTCACGAGGAAAAAAAATCTCCGCAATAGAGCATAATTTTAGAAGAGAAGAAAAAAGATTACAAACGAACGATTTGACGATTGACGATTGTAGGGACGCAATACATTGCGTCCGCAAAACAGTAAGGATAAAATAGTAGGGACGCAATAATTGCGTCCGGAAAAAACATAAAGAAGGAAATAAATTAAAAACAATATATAACCAAACGGACGCACCATGGCGCGTCCCTACAATAAAAACAAATAACTATATGAAACGACTCTTGACATACGGATTGCTGATGCTGACCATACTGGCCGGCCTCTTCGTCGTGTCCGCCTGTCAAGACGAACTGCCCGATACTACCGAGGTGATGATGACCTTTACTACCCGTGCGGTGACACAAGGAGCAGCAAGTACTGCCCCCGTAGTGGAACAGATGAAACAATTGCGCGTGATTATGTTACGTGAAGATGGAACAGTGGTGGGCAATCATTTGGAGCCGGAAATCAATGCCAGCAGTGTGACGTTCACCTTCACCACCCCGATACAAACCGGTGGCGAGGACTTCACCTTCCTGGCTGTGGCCAACGAAAGCAGCATTAAATATCCGGAACTGACATGGGAATATGAATTAGGAACTAAATTGTCTGAAGACGAAATTAACCAAATCAAAGCCCAACAAATAGGCAATAAAGCCCTCGACATCAACGATGGTCCTATCCCGCAAACCAAGCAATGGACAGTAGAAGTGCCACAAACCCACAACCATAAGGTGAACCAAACATTAGACTTTACGGCCAGCAAGATATCCGTACAGTTCTTGAACCACACCATGGAATCGCAAACGTTGAGTAATATTTATATCTCCGGCATTGGTAGTGCCACAAGTGGCTACCTCTTTGCACAAGCAAGCAGCGACTTTGGCACGCAAGGAGCTTTGTCCGACATCGCGTTTACCAGCATCACCAACCTTGCTGCCGGTACTTCGTCCGATGTTCAAAACTACTACACCTATCCGGTAAGTAGTGTTTCATCGCCCAAGTTGGTTGCTACATGGAACGATAAGGAATATGAATTGCCTTTGGAAGGTATCACTGCTCTGAATCGCAACGACCATCTGCAAATCGTTGTCACCCTTGTAGGTCCAAACGAAATCACCGTGAACTACACCATTGCCGAATGGGAAGAAGAACCCACCAACATCGGTGGTACACCACCTGTTACTCCTGGTAATGGTTACCAGGTAGATGATTGGGGCAATACCAATGATATTATTATTGGGGGAGAAAGTGGTAATAGCGGTTGGGATAACCTTGGTGGTACTATTATAGCCGGTGGTAGTGAAGTGTTTGAAAACTGGGCTACGTTGGAAGGCTTAGGAAAAACAAATTGGTTACCGATAGAAATAAAAGAATCATATTTGGTTTCTGGTTATAAAATTGCGATAGGTTTTACAATTGATGATGAAAATGATAAAACTATAGACTTCTATTTTAGAACTCCTTGGAATAATGTAATTTCAGGTCCTATTACTTATGAGGGCGATGGTGAATTAATAGCAACCCTTAATTTGGATAATAATTCTATAGAAATGATAAAAGCACAACAAACTGGTAATGATGGAAATAGAACTGTGTATCATTTAGTGGCAACTACTTTTAGAGTGGGGTCTACTCAAGATGCTAAAAATGTAACACTTACAAGAATGGCAATTGTTGATACCAATAAAAAATGAAGATACTAACCAACATACTAACCCGCTTGATGCTGATGCTACTACTATTTGCATCGTGCATCGAAGATGTTGCCGAGGTGGACAACCTTGTGCAACAGGAGGAGTATGTATCGGTTCGTATCAACGTGCCCGGCATGAAATCTGCTGCCACACGCGCCACTGCCGAGGACAATATCACCTCTATTGTGGCCTTGGTGTTCCGCGAAGGTGCTTTGATATCCCAAACCGAAGTCACTACCGCTGCATCTACCTTGATCCCTACTACTACCACTACGGGTAGTTTCAAGATAGAAATGCCCAAGAGTGGCGATGTTATCCATTTCTTGGCTAATCTGCCAAACGATTATGACTTGTCGGGTATTGACGAAATGAGCGATTTGACTTCCCTCACCACCGGTGAACGTGAAAATCTTTCTTATTGGGGCATGGCTACCTACAGCAGTGGCGAAACGCTGGATGTTACCCTCTATCGCAACATGGCTATGATAGAGATAGCTGCCGGACCGGATTGTACCTTCCCCGAAGATCAACTCTTTATTGCCGGATTGATAAATGCCAACCAACGTGGGGCATTAGTGCCCGACTTTGGTTTCGACCTTAATACTGACGAACCTACCTTGCCGGCTGAACAAAATCTCGAAACCGATGAAGAGGCACAATCTTTTGTTTCTTCGCTCTACGTCTTTGAACACGCAAATCCGGGTACTCCTGCCGGACTCTATGTCATTTGTAAGATAGGTAAATATTACTATAAGGTGGCGCTTACAGACGGAAAGGACCCATACAAAATTATCCGTAACCATAAATATGTAATCTATGTAAACGACCTTGATGAAGGTGTTCGTGACTATGATGCTGCATTAACAGCTGACCCGATAAACTTCGAGGTGGTAGAGATGAAGAATGTAACCTTGACACTTACACCGAAAACAGAAACGCTTACCTATGGCGAAACATCGGAGGAACAGGTTACGGTTACGGTGGGTGGTATTAATAATGCTGTGGAAAGTTTAACGCTTACAGCTCCCGGATTCAGTATTCTTACCGACTATGCCACATTGCAAGATGGTAAATACATTCTTGATGATGGTATTTCGCAGATTGACTTTACATTGACGCTGACCGACCCATCGCAAGCCGGAACCATCAGTGTGACCGGTGCGGGCGAGTATGTCAATTCCATCAATACTCCTTCCACAACTATTGCCTTGACACAACGCGAAGAGGTAAATGGCGAAATAGTGATGTGGCAAGGTGCTGTGGCAATGCATAATAATCCAAACGATGGAACAACACATGCTGGAAAAGTACTTATTCCGTATAGCTTCTTCTTTGATGCTGAAGGCAATCAGCAAATTTTGGTAGATTCAAAAATCAGATTAGAGTATAATGGTAGTGGTTATATACAAACCTATCTCTTCATTGATAATGAACCATCTATTTGGAATATTAGTGAAAGTACCGAATTAACATTAACGCAAGATTTGTTGGATAGAATTAAACAGAGCCATACAAAGGTTTGGGGCGTTGATGCCGCATTCATGTTTGAAGGTGGTGGAGGTGCTGTGCTGAATAAGGTAACTTTGATTCCTGCCAAGGAAAGAATCACAGCTACTGCCGATAAGACACAACTCTATTACGATAGCGAAGGAGATGCACAAATCGTAACTATCAGTGTGACCGTGCCCGATGGCGTAGAGACATTGACTATCGGTGGTGCAAGTAACTTTACGGTAACAAAATCGGCAGGAGATGGAGCACTTAATGGAACTACTTATACGCTGGGTAGTGAACGTACTGCAACATTTGTATTTACATTGAATGCACAGAATGTAACCGAACCGCAAACCATTACGTTCAGTGGTGAAAACGTAGAATCGGCATCGGTAACTATCAATATGATGGCTACGCCGACGGTGACATTTGAAAATACGGGTGCTCAAACGATTACGTTGGGTAGTCCGCTCACCGTTACAATGACCGTGCCGGATGGTAAATCGTTGACGGAATTCAGTATTGCAGTCGTTTCGGAAGCAGACGTTACCGGCTTTGCTGTAGTCCAAGACGAAACTCCGCTGACTTTGACTGAAGGTGTATATACTACATCGGGTGTATCGGGTACTCAAACCTTTACGTTCACCCCAGCAGCAATAGGTACTTATACAATCACCTTCTCTGGTTCGGGCGAGGATGTCAGAGTACCGAATACATCGATTAATGTGACGGTGGGTGAAACGAAGCCGAGTAAAATTGTAATTTGGAAAAATACAGGTAATAGTGATTATACTGTAAACTATTATCCTGGTCTTACTTTACAATATGAGGGTCTGCTTGAAAAATATAAAGGACAGACAATGAAAGCACGAATTAAAGTTTCAAAAGATTCTTATTCAACAATATTATTTAAGAATGGGGATAATCAGTTCTATCAGGCATCAACAAATGATGTGTTGAAACAAGAGCAAGAAATGATATTAGATGATATCACCATTCCATCAGAATTAAATAATAATGTGATTATTTATGGTTCAGGAGTGATTTTATATGAAATTTATATTGAATAGTATATAACTACAAAAGTAACGAACGAATAAATAACAACCCAAGTAGGGACTTGATAAATTAAAAATTAAAAATTAAAAGATAACCGAAACAAGTAGGGACGCAACGCATTGCGTCCATGAAAAATATTACGAATGAAACGATTGAACAATATATTATCCTTTTTGTGGAGCCTTCTGCTACTCCTGACGCTGACAACCTGTAGCGATTGGGAAGAGATTGTTGTGGCTATGCAAGGCGAGGAAGAGGTGGAACTGACTATACCTACCAATGTTCCGAGCTTGGGTAGTGGAACTACACGCATTGCACCCACCGAAAATGTTACTTCGATAACTGCTCTTGCCTTTGATGGCGACCACGAACTGATTAAAGTGGTGAAGGAAAATGTTGTTCAGACTATAGAGACAGATAGTACCGGAACATTTAAGGTGAAAGTTCCCAAACGTACCCGTCGCATCCACTTTATAGCCAAGAATAACGGTGATTTTGATGAAATAACCGATGACTATTATGGACAAACCGATGTGGAATTGCTGGTTGATAGAACAAGTAGTGTGGCAACCGATGATGATTTGCGAAACAATGCCTTGCACTATTGGGCTATGCTCGATTTTGAAAATGCGGACGACTTAAATGATCTTACAGATGAACTTGCGTCTGCTTCAAATAAAGACGGAAAGCTTACCCTGATACGCAACATGGCAAAGCTGATATTGGATACAAAAAGTAATGAGGATTACATTGCCGGATTCTTGAACTACAACACGAATGGTACGTTGGTTCCCTACTTTGAAAATGGCGAAGGAGTAGAGTTTCGTTATCAAACAGAGACGAATCATGATTTGCCTAAAAGCTTTCTTATTAGATCGGACGAAGTGGATAGACACTTGGGTAAAGTGCACTATCTATTTGAGGAATTTAATGATGCGGGTGACCTTGTGTATGTTATCTGTAAAATAAGTGGTTTATTTTATAAGTTTGCATTTAAACCATCAGCGGACGCTTATTACTACATTGTGCGTAATTGTGCTTATCGTATAAAAGTAGATGGTGAGATTAATGAGGATTATGGTAAGGAAACTTATGAAGATGCAGTGCTTAATGCTTCTCCAATCAACGATACTGCTTTGGAACAAGTACACTTCGATTTTAATCCGAATCCACTTTCTTTGTTCCTTGGCGAAAGTGGTACGGTTACAGTTAGCATTCCTCCTGGTATTACGGAGTTACAAGTTGGCTATTCGAAAGGTTACTTTGATCAGGGCGGTGTAGCTTGTGGCCTTACACCCACAGGTCGAACTGAAGTAACAATTGAGTCAACCACAATTTGGGTTGATACTTATGACGTTTCGGATATAAGCGGTCAAGAAATTTCATTTACCATTAATTTGAAAGACGCACTGGAGCAAGGAGGTGAAGCTATTAGTGGCATTGAAATTCAGTTTCAAGGTAGTGGAGCCGGTAAAATGGCAAACGATATATTGTCTGTTAATGCATTGCTAAGAGGTGATTTAACTGTAACTCCGACTACAGTTGAAATGGTGAATAGAGTTGGCAATGAGTGTACGATTACAGTAACCATTCCATCTTATGTTGAGGATGTAGGAAACTTTAGATTGCATGTAAGCGATGCAAATGGTTTGTTTGATGTGACTGCCCCTGGTGGATTAGACCTTCACGATGATGGTTACTATTATGTAACAGAAGGCCAGCAATATACCTTTACCTTTGCCTTGACGAAGGCCGGCAATGAGGGTGATACAAAAGAAATTAATTTTGACCTCTTCACCGATTATCACCATCTTGAAGGAACGACAACCGTGACGCTGACGGTAGAAGAGGTGGATTTGGATATAGCTCCGGCCACTATACTTAATACGGCAGGCAGCACCACAACCGTTACGGTGCCTATTCCATTAGGTATTACCGCATTGACGGTCGATGCCGGTGAAGCATTTGCAGTGACTTCGGTCGATGATGGAGTGACAAAAAATAATGCCGGTACATGGGACGTAAGCAACAAACAAGAACAAAACGTAACCTTTACCTTGACACTGAACAAAGATGGCGAGGTGGGTACAGTGCATAACGTTACGTTCAGTGGCAGTTGTGACTATAAACGTGTTACAGGTAGTACCACTGTGACGCTGCAACAAGAAACGAAAGACATTACTGCTGTTCCGTCTGTATATTCGTTGAATTATGCCGGCTCTTCTGTGGAAGACTTGTTGGTGAATGTAACCATTCCGAAGGAGGTTAGCACGTTAACGTTTGCATCGGACTACTTTGATGTGGCGATGGTGGGAAGTGTGCTTACGGCTACGGCTAATGTAGGTGAATATACTGTTGCTCATGCTGATGATGGAAATCCATCGACATCAACTATTATTCGTCTGCGACTGAAGAATAAGACTCAAACATCGCAGGCCGGATTTACGATTAGCGGTACGGGCAATAATGTAACGGTGACCCCTGCTGTAATAAATAACATTACTTTGTCACAAAGTGGCGATGCCAATGTACGTTGGCAAGGTAGTGTGCCGTTGAATAGTGCAGATTATGCTACCATTGTGCCATTGAAGTATGAATGGTTCCACGATGGAAACAATTTTATTCCTGCCGGCTCGAAACTGAACTTGGAATTTAATGTGACGGGTGGCGATACTTCATGGTTAGAGGTGTTTGAAATTCGTGGAGATACAGAAAGTAATTGGAATAATCCTGTTCTTGGATTTGCAGATTTGAATAATGGCAGATATACTGCTACCGGAAATGGTAATGTATCCCTCTCGTTGACAATTACTGATGCTGTTCTTTCTACAATTGCCGCTAATTATAGAGATAATTTCTTGGGTGAAGGAACAATAGCTATGGCTATACGAGGCGAGGGCATAACCTTGACGAAGGTTAGTGTGGTGCCGGATGAACCTGAAGAATTACAGACGGTTGCAATTACAGCTACTCCGCAAACTTCTTTGCAAACTACTTCGTTGGGTTATAGTGCAAACTCTGTATCCGACTTAATTGTGAATGTAACGATACCCGCAGGCGTGACTACACTCGAATTTAGTTCTGAGTACTTTGATGTGGGAGTAGTTAATGATGAACATCTTAACGATAATGGTGATGGAACCTATACAAGAATAGATAACAATCAAGTATCGACTTACGTCCGCTTGCGATTGAAGAATAAAACTCCAACTCAAAATGCAGGATTTACTTTCAGTGGTACAGGTAATGGCTTAAACGTAATTCCTGCTACAGTGAACAATATTACGTTGCAAGCGAATGGTGATGAATATGTACGTTGGCAAGGTGATGTGCTGTTAAATTGGAATGCCAATGGTCCTGCACCACAAATACCGTTGCCATATTCGTGGTTTGAAGGTTTGTCGCCAGGTTCTAAGTTGAGGGTGGAGTATGAAGTGACGGATGCAGATAAATCAGAAAATGATAGAAATGCTGTTATTCAGTTTACTGAGGTTAAAAGTGATAGTTGGACCGAATATTCTTATTTCTTTGAAGAATTAAGAGCTAGTGGTAATAATGATAATGATGATATGGGGCTTAACTTAAGTAAACTAAGTGCGACAAATATCTATACTAAAAATTATGTGGAATTGAATTTGACGGAAACAATTTTGACTCAAATGAATGAATATAAGGTAACTTTACAAGGATTAGAAAATGTTTCTATGGCTATTCAAGGTGGAAATGTAAGGTTGAAGAAGATAAGTGTGATACCGAATAATCAAAGCTCAGGTGAGGTTGTGCTGCATTCAGGAACGCATACTTTTACAAGTTGGGAAAATGATGCTCTCATAATAAATAGGGAATTCCCCGTAGGCACGGTGATTACGATTAATTTTAGTAGTGGAGGAACTATAAAGTTGTGTGACCTTAATAGTAGAATGTTGTATGTTCCTACATTTGCCGACCAATATGGATATCCAGGAGCAGATAATAATAATAATAGTTATGATTTGTATATGGGGGTAAATCAGGGAAATTTGGTGCTTGAAATAGTGGACGGTATTACATTAAGAGAGTGGCAAACAGGAACTATCTTGGCAACAATCTCTAATAGCTATCCATTAAATGGATTACGAATAGAAAGTGGAGATGCTGTATTGAAAAGTGTTGTCGCTGTGTTCCCTTAAAAATAACGCGGACGCAATGCGTTGTGTCCCTACTTGGGCTTTTTTGAAGCGTAAGTAGTGATGGGGGGTGGTCGTAAGTTATGATGTGTGTTGATCGTAAGTAGAGGATGGCTTTTTGTGCATTGGCGAAATGGATTTTGTTACCCGTTAACAGGTAACATTAGAGGTATAATAATTAGGGGCAGGAAAATCCTGCCCCTATATGGATTTGGTTTTTCCAGACGCGTCGTGCCGCGTCCCTACTAATCACTCACTAACCGGTTGGTCGTCGTCGATGCGGACGTTGAAGTAGGCTTCGAGTTCTTTTTCGGCGGAGTTGTCCACGTTTTGGATGTCGCGGATGATGACGCCATTCTCTAACAAGGCGATG
>JAEIGA010012495.1_pt1 | contig 12886 bp, 11 predicted proteins | sample 9270691 | NCBI WGS metagenome assembly JAEIGA01 (sample SAMN17057246, study PRJNA624740) | gut metagenome | biome: biome; isolation source: fecal sample | host: Bos grunniens | place: China: Xizang | collected 2019 | reverse complement strand
GTCCAACAACCTTTACAGGAACCTCGATAGTTACAGGCTTGTCCTCAGAAACGAAGAGGAAGTCTACGTGAAGAGCCTCATCAGTTACAGGATGATACTGTACCTCGTGAAGCACTGCATAACCGCTTCTTCCGTCAGAAAGCTTAAGGTCGATGATGTAAGAGTTTGGAGTGTGAGTGATAGTCTTGAGATCCTTTGCATCGATAGTGAAGAGGATGTTCTCGAGACCGAGTCCATAGATGTTGCAAGGAACAAGTCCTGCTCTGCGCACAGCCTTTACAGCTGCCTTGTTGCTGGCCTCGCGTACCTGGCCATTGAGTTCAATGTGCTGCATTGTTATAAAAATTTAAAATGTGTTACTCAGTCTGACATTGGGTCAGACCCCATTGCACCAAAAAGCGTCAGCGCTTTTTATGGGGCTGCAAAGATAGATAAAATATTTTATTTGACAAGCCCCGTGCTCATATTCCACGACAGTGTCTTGTAATATTTATCCAGATTAGGGCCTCCGTCACAAGGCAGGTACATACTCAAGCCTGAATATGTCCATATCGTAAACATATTCAGGAACTTCTGTGTAGAAGCCTTATAGATGATGCATTCATCAAGTACATCCCGCAGAGCGTCCATATCCCTGTTCAGTTCAGCTATGCGGGCATCCCATCCGAGCAGTACTTCCTCCAGATCCTTTTCTGTCTCCGAAAAGTCCTTTCTGAGCTTCTCAAGTTCCGATTCCTGCTGGGTAAGCATTTTCTGATATTTTTCCTTCTGTTCCATAAGAGCGGCATGACTGTCCTCATAGCCTTCAGCTCCAGGGACCAGGGATGCAAGATCTTCTTCAATACCCTGCAAGGTATTGGCATATGACATGATGTTGACTTCAGCCTTCCTTATCTTGCTCTCAATATCCGTTTTCTTGTTCTCGAGATAATATCTTTCAGCCTTTCCTGATTCATAGATTATGCTCTCAAGGTCATAGAACCAGTGATATGAATATGTATAATACTGCTGAACCCTAACAGGTGCTATAAGCTCCAGCCCTTTCCTATACTTAGTGAACAGCTCCTTACAAAGTCCTGCAAGTCTGTCAATACTGCTGCAGTCCACAAGAGATATTGTAGCCGACTGATTGACACCGGACTTGTCTCTATACTGATTATAATAGGCTTCACATACAGCCTTAGGATCAGGATCTTCACACAACAGATGCAGTGTCAGAGTACTGTAATCAAAGCCTTCCGACAGGACCTCTGTAGGAGAGAAGCCCACCATATCACACTTATCCTTCAGTTCATAGGCCACCTCGACACCTCCCATCAGACATGCATCGAACAGTATATAACGCATATGCATAGGAATCGCAGCTGCAAATTCCGGAAGCTCAATTTCATATGACACACGGTCACCATAAGGTCCGACCAGATCCTGGCCTATGCTCTTTACAGCCGGCAGTTCAGGATCACGCCAAGGCTCTACATATGGCACCGGCTTCGGCGAGGAATCCCTGCGTCCGGACCTGTATGACAGATCCCAATCGAAAGTATAATCAGTCGGAGAACTATAATATCCCGCAGGGAGATATCCCGTCGCATGGGAAGAGAACACCATACCATATGACTTTGCCGGAAATGTCTCATTCACATATGTGAGAACATCATTGAGCTGTTCTGCAGAAGCAGAACGCGTATCTTTATCATATACGACAAGAGTATCCGTAACAACCTTACCATCCGGGGTCTTATACAGTCTGCATAGTACCGGAGGATTCGGAGTGGCATAATCTTTCGCTACCAGATGTGAATATACAAGCATGACATCAGCATTACGCGAAGCAGAAGGCAGCCATCCTCCCTTCACATCCTCGATATCAGCCTCCAGATAATTGCTCAAACTATTGAATCCCACGGAATACAACAGCAGGACATTGCGTTTTTCAGAGACAGGGATACGGTCAGTCTTGCTGTCGTCTTCTCCATATCCGGGGCCATACCAGTCATACACTGGTTCAGGCTCACAAGAGGCTGCAAGAATAAGCGCCAGCAACACATATATATATGTACGTAATATCTTCATCAACTGTAGACAATTGCAATTTGCAAAGATAGCAGAAAAAAAATATCTTTGTCAAATCAAACATTCGGAGGATAATAACAAAACAATATAGAAAACATGAAACTGATACTTAAAATGATTACAATCGCAAGCCTGGCCGCAGCAGCAGTCTCTTGCTCCGACAAGGCCGCAAAGAACGACTTCAGGTACCTCGTGGATGAATTCGCCGATCTCAAGATAATGAGATACCAGGTACCGGGATGGGAGGAGCTTACACTTCAGCAGAAGGAATACATCTACCATCTTGCAGAAGCAGCCAAATATGGCCGTGACATCATCTGGATGCAGAACTGTAAATATAACCTCGAGATCAGAAAAGTGCTTGAGAATATTCTTGAGAACTATGAAGGTGACCGCACATGCGAAGAATACAAGAACTTCGAGACCTATGCGAAGCGTGTGTTCTTCAGCAACGGAATCCATCATCATTATGCGGAAGACAAGTTCTTCCCTGAATGTTCTCAGGAGTACTTCCAGACTCTCATGACAGCTGTCGGAGATGAGGCGAAGTGCGCTGAACTGCTTCCGGTTATATATGACCCTGCCATCTTCCCTGCACGCAAGGACATGCACGCAGAGGATATCGTAGCAGCGTCGGCTGTAAACTTCTATGAAGGTGTTACACGTGCTGAGGTAGAGGCGCTCTATGCTGCCATGATGGATCCGAAGGACAAGACTCCTATATCATATGGCCTGAACAGTCGCGTCGTGAAGAAGGACGGAAAGGTGTATGAGGAAGTTTATAAGGTAGGCGGACTCTACGGACCGGCTCTCGAGAAGATATGCGAACATCTTGCAAAGGCTGCAGAAGTGGCGGAAAACGAGACCCAGAAGGCATATATCGCCGACCTGATCGCATATTACCAGACAGGAGACCTCAAGCTCTGGGACAAGTACAACATCCAGTGGGTGAACGACACGCTCGGAACTGTTGACTTTGTCAACGGATTCGTGGAGGATTACAACGACCCTCTTGGACGAAAGGCTACTTATGAGGGTCTTGTCAACTTCAAGGATGTGGAGGCATCACGCCGCACAGAGCTCATAAGCGAGAACGCGCAGTGGTTCGAAGACAACTCCCCTGTGGATGACAGATTCAAGAAGGAAGAGGTGAAGGGCGTCACTGCCAAGGTAATCAACGTTGCCGTACTTGCTGGTGACTGCTACCCTGCCGCTCCTATAGGCATCAACCTTCCTAATGCAGACTGGATCCGCCGCGAGCATGGTTCGAAGTCGGTGACCATCGCCAACCTCACATCAGCGTACAACATGGCGGCTCAGGAGTCACCTAAGGGTACACTCACTGAGTTTGCATGGTCAGAGGATGAGATTGCTGCCGAGAAGAAGTACGGCGCGCTCACCAACGACCTTCACACAGACCTCCACGAGTGCCTTGGACATGGTTCCGGAAAGCTTCTCCCTGCTACATCACCGAACGCTCTCGGAGAATTCAGTTCGACACTCGAAGAGACACGTGCAGACCTTTTCGGTCTATACTACCTTGCAGACCCTAAGCTCGTTGAACTTGGCATCCTGCCGGACATGGAGGCCTACAAGGCACAGTATTCAAGCTATATCCGCAACGGTATCTTCACACAGTTCACAAGAGTCGCTCTCGGCAAGAAGAACATGGAGGCACATATGCAGAACAGGAAGCTAATCGCAGACTGGTGCTACGAAAAGGGACTTGCAGACAATGTGATCGAAAAGAAGGTGCGTGACGGCAAGACATATTTCGTGGTAAACGACTTCGAGGCGCTCCGCGGTCTCTTCGGAGAGCTCCTCGCTGAGGTACAGAGAATCAAGTCCGAAGGCGACTATGCTGCAGGAAAGGCACTCGTTGAGAAGTATGCTGTCGATATCGACTACGACCTCCACAAGGAAGTGCTTGAGCGCTACGCCGCTCTCGGTCTCAAGCCTTACGGCGGTTTCCTCAATCCGGAGATCGTACCGGTAGAGAAGGGAGGAAAGGTTGTGGACTATGCAATCGAGTACCAGGACTGCTACATCGGACAGATGCTGGAATACGGCAGAAAATATGCGACTCTCCGATAAGCATAGGGATATTCTCAAAGACTATACGACATATCTACGTATAGAGCGTGCGATGTCACAGAATACTGTGGCATCGTATCGTTCTGACGTAGGCAAGTTCCTCACTCATTATCAGGGGCACATAGAAGATGTGAACCCTGACGATATCTCCGGATATCTGGGATGTGTTTCAGAAATATCCGAGCGTTCTCAGGCAAGACTTCTAAGTGCCTTGAAATCCTTCTTCGACTGGACAATAGAAGAAGGAATGATGAAGGACAATCCATGCGACAAGGTAGACAGCCCGAAATTGGGAAGATATCTTCCTGACGTACTGTCAGAAGAAGATGTCACGGCAATCATAGAATCCGTGGACACGTCTTCATGGCAGGGGAAGAGGGACAGGGCGGTTCTTGAAGTCCTTTACGGATGTGGCCTCCGTGTTTCGGAAGCGTCCGGTCTCAGGATATCCTCACTTTATCTGGACGAAGGCTTCGTCAGAATCATAGGCAAGGGCGACAAGGAGAGATTCGTCCCTATCGGGGAAATGGGAGTGACTGCCCTGAGGGAATACATCGAAGCCCGTCCTGCCGCAGCTGACAAAGCCTCTGAAGATATCGTCTTTCTCAACCGCTTCGCAAGCCAGACGACACGCATATCATTATTCAAGATGATCAAGAAGCAGGCACTGGCTGCAGGAATTACAAAGACAATATCTCCGCACACATTCCGACATTCGTTCGCCACCCACATGATAGAAAGAGGAGCGGATCTGAGGATCGTGCAGGAAATGCTGGGGCACCAGAGCATAAGCACTACAGAAATATACACACACGTTGACAGCAGCACATGGCAGAATGAGATATTGGAAAAGCATCCGAGAAAATCATTACCTTTGCAGGCTGACAAAGACAAAGAAACAAGATAAAAAAGACAAATCATGGACAAAAACAGTTACGCACTGGGCATGAGCATTGCCCACAACATGCTTTCTTCAGGCATAAAGACAATTGAATTCGACGATTTCGCAGCCGGAGTAAAGGCTGTACTTTCAGGCGAAGAGCCTGCTGTATCCTTCCAGGAGGCAGGCCAGCTTCTCGACAAGTATTTCGCAGAACTTGAGGCTGAAAAGAAGGCTCAGATGGAAGCGATGAGTGCAGCTTTCCGTGAAGAAGGTGAAACTTTCCTCAAGATGAACGCCGAGAAGGAAGGCGTTGTAGTTCTCCCAAGCGGTCTTCAGTACAAGGTAATCACAGAGGGCTCCGGCAAGAAGCCATCTGCAACCTCACAGGTCAAGTGCCACTATGAAGGAACTCTCCTCAACGGAATGAAGTTCGACAGTTCATATGACCGCAACGAGCCGGCAGTTTTCGGTCTCAACCAGGTGATTGCAGGCTGGACAGAGGGTGTGCAGCTTATGTCTGAGGGATCGAAGTATGAATTCTATATCCCTTACAACCTTGCATACGGAGAGCATGGAGCACCTGGTGCAATCCCACCATATGCAGCCCTCAAGTTCATTGTAGAGCTCATTGAAGTTCTCTAAACAGTCATCTGACCGAAGTGGAGAAATCTATCCTTGAAATATTTACCCTTATAACGGGCATCATATATATAGTCCTTGAGATCAGACAGAAGAATGCCATGTGGGTGGTGGGTATGGTTACCAGCATCGCCGCCATGGCAGTCTTCTTCAGAGAAGGACTATATGCCTCATTTGCCCTCAATACCTATTATCTGATAACAGCGGCAATCGGTCTCGTGCAATGGAGCAGGGACAAAAAGAGGCTCGCGGAAGAGGAGGGTCAGACCATACACCTCAACATACTCACGGGCAGAACTGTGATTGTCAGTGCAGTGGCAGCAGTCATAGGTACCATTGCTCTGTCATGGGGAATGGAACTCATGGCTGAAGCCGGATTCAAGGAGAACCCCATGTCGGTGCTGGATGCATCTGTTGCCATACTCAGCGCCATAGCTACATGGTGGCTGGTCAAGGCATACCTTCAGCAGTGGTGGCTGTGGATTGCAGCCAATTCCATGAGCGTGATACTGTGTGCTACCCAGAACATGTGGTGGATGACATTACTGTATGCCGCTTATGTAGCTGCAGCGGTAATCGGTATGAAGCATTGGAAGAAATACGGGACTACAATAAGACATCAGCAATAAGCAGCTAAAAGACATGTTCATAGTTGTTGAAAGTGGAGCGACCAAGACAGCATGGAGGGCAGTCTGCGAAGATGGCGTGATACGCGCCATTGACACAGACGGTCTGAGCCCGACTTGTCTGGATGCAGAGCAGATAAGCAGCGTCATCAGGAAAGCGGTCCCTGTCCTGAATCCGGAAGGCAGGCATATCGATGATGTGTTCTTCTATGGTGCCGGACTGGTTTCCCCTGAGGCGGCAGCGCCTCTGGCGCAAGCCTTGGAGATGTGGTGCCCGATGGCATCGCTCCATTTCCACACCGACATGCTGGCAGCTGCGCGCGCATTGTTCGGAAACGGAAGCGGAGTGGTGGCTATCATGGGCACAGGCTCCAACAGTTGTCTATATGAAGACGGTCAGGTCATACGGAACATACGTCCGGGCGGATATATACTTGGAGATGAGGGAAGTGGAGCGGCACTTGGACGAGCCTTCCTCGCAGATTTCATAAAAGGGCTGATTCCGTCAGATATTGAGGAGCAGTTCATCAGGGAATATGGCCTGGATTACCCGCAGATCGTACGTAAGGTCTATAAGGAACAGTCTGCATCTGCATTCATGGCCTCTCTTGCCCCATTCATATTAAGCAACAAGACCGACAGCCATGTCAGAGTACTGATTGAGGATTGCCTTGAATCTTTCGTAAAACGCTCACTTTTAAGATATTATGACGATCCGGACAAAACAGAAGAAACATATAAGGTCGGTGTAGTCGGATCATTCGGATGCGCATGCGAAGACATGCTGCGCACCATCGGAAGCCGTTACGGGCTTGAGTTTGTGAAATTCATCAAGTCACCTGTTGACGAACTGGTAAAATATCATACTTATGGCATATAAGGAAAACTACCCTTCAAAACTTCTTGAAGATGCGGTGGACGCAATCAGCTCCCTCCCTGGGGTCGGACGCCGCAGCGCCCTGCGCCTTGCTCTCCACCTGTTGAAGCAGCCGCAGGAAAACATCCACCACTTCACCTCATCGATCAACCGTATGAGGGATGAAGTGAAATACTGCCGTAAATGCATGATGATTTCTGATGAGGATGTCTGCGCGATATGTTCAGACCGTACGCGCGACCACAGGACAATCTGCGTCGTGGAAAGCGTAAGAGACGTGATGAGCATAGAGAATACAGGCCAATATCATGGAGTTTACCATGTCCTTGGAGGCATAATATCACCTATTAACGGTGTCGGGCCATCAGACCTCACCATAAGGGAGCTTGTAGACAGAGTGGCGCATTTTGTTTCTCCGGAAGGACTGTTCGAAGCTGACGGACCTGAAAATGACGGCGCACCGGCAGAGGTCATACTGGCACTCAGCGGAGATGTCGAAGGAGAAACCACATCCTTCTACATATACCGTCAGATAGCGCAATATGGTGTAAAGGTTTCATCTCTTGCAAGAGGACTCGGATTCGGTGATGACCTCGAATATGCGGACGAACTCACTCTGGGACGTTCGATCATCAACCGACAGACATTCAAACCATAGAGAAGCACCCTTAAATTTGGTTTTTACAAATAAAAAGGATAAATTTGTAGGCTTGTGTACAGCACACAAGCCTGTTTCGTATTACATGAACTCGTTCCGACAACTGGGCCGGAACTTAAAACGGACGAGGTATGATTGAGATTTTCTATAAGAAAGACGGACAGATGATGGTTTCCCAGTCGGAGACCGACTTTGCTGTCATCCCGCATGAGGAGGTAATCTGGATAGACCTTTTCTCACCTTCCGGCGAAGAGAAAAGGGCAACGGAACAATTCCTCGTAACAACCATCCAGAACAGAGCACAAGCTGAAGAGATCGAGATCTCATCACGATTCTCCGAGACAGAACAGGCTATATTCGCAAACACAAGCTTCCTCATACCCGGTCCTGAAGAATACAACGAAGAGACCGTATCATTCATACTTGCAGGCAACATCCTCACAACATTGCGCGAATGTCCTCTCAGAAGTTTCACTGACCTTCAGCGCAGACTCCTTGCATTCCCGAAGATGTACGACTCAGGTCACGTAGCCTTCCTCAGCATCCTGGAGCAGCGTATCGACCTTGATGCCGACATGGTGGAGCTTGTATCAAAGGAAATCAGCCAGTACAACAAGAAGGTAAGTCTGGGAGAAGACATCAGTGAGGAATTCCTCATCGACATCAACCAGCTGCAGGACAATACGATGCTCATCCGCGAGAATATAGTTGACAAGCAGAGGGTAATCTCAAGTATTCTGAAGAGTGCGAAATATCCGAAGGAATATCAGCCAAAGCTCAACGTCCTTCTCAAAGACATTTCATCTCTCATCAATCATACAAACTTCAGTTTTGAGCGTCTCGAGTATCTGCAGAATACAGTCCTCGGTATCATCAACCTCGATCAGAACAAGATCATGAAGGTATTCACGCTGGTTTCCCTGATGCTCATGCCACCTACACTCATCGCCAGTTTCTTCGGAATGAACGTAAGATTCGGATGGATTGGCACGTCTGCATGGTCATGGCTGCTGGCCCTGCTGCTTATGGCTATATCCACAATGCTGGTGTTCTGGGCTTTCAAGAAAAGAAACATGTTCTAGACACATAACGTACTGAAAAGGGGCGGTAAGCATCTCTGCTTTACCGCCCCTTAAACGTGTACTAAAACCTAAACCTGACTCATAGATGCATACTTCATCCGGAATGTTGCACCATTTTTCAAAAAAATCTTATTTTTTATAGTACAATCTCTACATTGTCGATCCAGACAGTATTTCCGACTCCTCCATAGAATGCCTTTCCGCAGCTTGAGATAACATGGAGCATCATATGAGTCGGTTCCGTCCCCGGTTCAGCCCAGCCTTCCTCCTGTATGATGACATTCCTGCCCTTGCTGTTCATGGCGTGATACGCCGTCTCCGGGTCCGTCTTGAGCCCCATGTACTCCTCATAATAAGGCTTCTGCGTGATATCGCCATAATCAAGCGTCAGTTCGTAACCGTTGATCCAGTCCGGAATATCCTCTGATATCCTCCTTATCGCTGTCGCCACCCTCTCGGCATGGACGTTTCCCTCTTCATCCTCCCATCTTCTCTGCAGTATGAAGGTTATTTCAGCCGAATCGCCATATCCCATCGACTTGAGTTTGGAAAAGCCGGTTCCTCTGATCACCTCGTGGCCGACATCTGCCTTTATATCCATCTTCACAGCCTTTGGGAAACCAGTGTATGGCACTCCATAAAGTACCTTTGCCATAGGATCCTTTGTAGTGGTTATAGGCTCCGGCAGCTGTCCGACGAGCAATGCGCCCTGACATGTGACATCCATGTTTATGACTCCCAAAGCCTTCACTTCCTCAATATGGGTCTCGATCCTGGCACAATAGCCTCCATTACGTTCCTCCGGAAAAACAGTATTGTTGGTCTTGACCACTCCTGCCACTATCGCAAGGACATTGTTGGTACGCCACAGATAACCTTCAGGAGCAGAATAAGGCTCCTTTCCGGTAAACACCGTCTGTCCGTCACCATTGAATTCATAAAGGTATTTGGTCTGTCCACCGATAAGCGCAGACTCCTTCACTTCCCTACGGGACCAATCATCAAACCTTCCGTATTCATTTATGGCATCAACGATATGCTGCTGGGCGTGGATCCTGCCACAGAATAGAGACAGTGCCATAAAAGAAAGCACCGCTAATGTTGTTCGTCTCATAAAAAATGTCTATATATGCAATTCCGTTTGCAAATATAGCAAGGATTCATCAAATATGACATTAAAGAAATATATAACCATATTGTTCATACTCACTGCAGCAGTATGCCATGCCGGCCCGGCACGGCCCGGCACAAGAACATTGAAACAGCCGGACGGCAGCAGTTTCAGTGCTCTTGTAAAGGGTGACGAATTCATGAAAGTCATCACTACTACGGAAGGTAGCGCAATAATAAAGGATACCGACGGATGGTGGTGCTATGCTACATACGGAAATGACGGCACGAAGTGCAGCAGCGGACACCGTGTAGGAGGGAAAGTTTCCTCTGAAATTCTAGGTGCAAGTCGCATGATACCATATGACGTGCTTGTCCGTAATGCTTCAGCAAAGAGAGACGTAAGGAGAATGAAGGCACAGAGCTCCGAAAAGCCTGAAATCGGAACCGGAACCAGTACAAAGCATGGCATCGTGATTCTGGCCGAATATGCTGACGTGAAATTCAAATACTCCAGGCAGGACTTCATAGATATGCTCACGAAGGAAGGATATGACGTGGGAGATGCAACTGGATGCGCAAAGGAGTATTTCGACAGCCAGTTCCACGGAATGTTCGACTTCGAATTCCAGGTCAGTGAGATCGTCACCTTGGACGGTGTGAGAGCATATTATGGAGGAAATGATTTTCAAGGAAACGACAAGAGACCGGCGGAAATGATTGCAGAAGCATGTCAGCTGGCAGATGACGACGTAGACTTTTCCTTATATGACGACAACGACGACGGATATGTAGATAATGTGTTCGTATTCTTTGCAGGAGAAGACGAGGCTGACTATATCGATAATCCGGAATGCATATGGTCACATTCCTGGTACATCACAAGCGGTGCAGACCTTGAAGAGCTCATTCTTGACGGTAAGACCATCGACCAGTATGCATGCACCTCAGAACTGATGTACGGAAAGGTGATTGCCGGCATCGGAACATTCTGTCATGAATTCAGTCATACACTTGGCCTGCCGGACTTCTATGACACCGATTATGAAGGCACCGGAGGATGGGCTGCCGGACTATGGAACGACACCTCACTGATGGATGGAGGCAATGCAAACAACAACTGCAATACCCCTCCATATTATAACGCGATAGAAAGGGAGATTACAGGCATCTCAGAGCCGACAATGATAGAACGGAACGGTACTTATGTACTTGAGCCTATACACGACAATGGAAAGTATTACAGACTGGACACCGATCAGACAGATGAATACTATCTGTTCGAATGCAGGGCCAATGAAGGATGGGACGAACATATAGGAGGCAGCGGAATGCTTGTATATCACATAGACAAGACATCCGAGAGGGCTTGGGAATACAATATTGTGAACACACGTCCGGCACATCAGAATGCCGACCTCATAGAAGCTGACGGCAGGACAAACTCACTTAACGACAACAACTTCATGCAGTTGATGGGAAATCTGAAAGGCCTGTTCTTCCCTTACGGCAATGTAAATTCTCTTACTGCCGAGAGTACTCCGGGACTTAAATTCTGGAGCGGGAACAAGTGCGAAATATCCATCACCAACATCAGACGTGATGGTCGCAACATAACTTTCAGCGTAAGCGGGTTCGAGGGAGAAGAGCCGCCTCTGGCAGTAAACATGAGAGTGACCTCATTCATGGATGCAGCCATATTAAGATTCGAGAGCGACAGACCTTATTCAGGCGAGGCTACTGTAACATGGAAGAAGACAGGAGGAGAAGAAGAAAATACTGTCATGGTAAGTCCGTATGAGGAAGGCAGATACTCTCTTACACTGGAGGGTCTCGAGCCGGGGAACAAGACATACAGCATATCCGTCCGTTATGATCTGGATGGAATTTCAGGTGAGACATCTTCAATTTCCTTCATGACCAGCAGGACCGCTCCTGTGAAATGGCCATACATCCACCTTGGCAAGATTGCAGTCAATGAAGACGGGACGATTCCTGCCGGCACAGAGATCGCACTGAAGGTCTACAACGGAACTGAAGCGGAAGATATCAATTGGAGCTATAGCGATATGGTGATAAAAGCTGACGGAAACGGATTCTTCACGGTAAAAGAAAGCGGAGTACTGAGAGCATATGTATATTGGGAAGACGGCAGCGTCGATATATTGGAAAAGAAGATTAACATATCATCTCAAGAATAATGAAACGTATATATATATTGCTGCTGGCACTGGCAGCAGCATGCGGATGCAAGAATCATTTACCGGAAGAGGTTCTTCTGCCCATGACCGACATATCACTATCTGTAAAAGGAGAGGAGATCATGAAGTTCGAGGAGAATTCATGTCAGCTCGGATACAACAACAAGAATCATATGTTCCGTGTCCTCAACGACAGGCTGACAGACTGGTTCATATTGGACTGCGAGGCTACTCCCACATCCGTCGGTCAGAAAGTGATCGCCGACCTTGAATATACTACAGAAAATGATGTCAAGACAGTGAAAGACCTTGTCTTCAGTGTGGAGCAGACAGATGAGGACGGACTTGTATGGCTATGGGAAAAGACCAGGAGCATAGGAGTGGTAATTAAAGTTCTATAATTCGGAAATTTCTCGTAAATTTGCACGCTTTAAAGAATCAGAAAACAATTTAACATATCAAGAAAATGAGAAAACACATCGTAGCAGGCAACTGGAAGATGAATACAACAGTTGCAGAGGGCGTTGAGCTCGCAAAGGCAGTAGTAGAAGCTTCAGCTGAGGTTCCAGCTGACGTAAAGCTTATCATTGCTCCGCCATTCACACACCTTTATCCGGTAGCTGAGGTTGTAAAGGGCTCAGCT
>JAEIGA010012494.1_pt1 | contig 12886 bp, 37 predicted proteins | sample 9270691 | NCBI WGS metagenome assembly JAEIGA01 (sample SAMN17057246, study PRJNA624740) | gut metagenome | biome: biome; isolation source: fecal sample | host: Bos grunniens | place: China: Xizang | collected 2019 | reverse complement strand
GTCTATGATAGCCTCACCCTATCCACCGCCATGGGGGAGTGTCTGTGAGGCTCTATTTTACGATTTCAGCGAGTTTTATGACTTTGTCGCACTCTTCTTCAATATGACTTCTCCATTCTCTCCGAAGAAGTATCGTCTTGCATTCACATGGTTGATATGTTCGTCAGCATGGCACTTTCGACACACCGCTTTGAGGTTGTCAAAGTTCATTGTGACTTCAGGATCGTTGATGTTGTCAGGATTCAGCTCTTCGATGTGATGGACAATCACCGCAGGAGTTTCTATTCCTTTGGCGAGACAGTCCTCGCATTTATATCCTACACTCTTCAGATAGGACTCTCGGCAATCCACCCATGCTTTTGACTTGTAGAATGCTTTGGCAAATTCTCGCATAACAAAAGACACTCCGAAGAGTGCCTCGATTGTGTGATTGATAATTTTTTAAGGATTTTTACAGTATATATATATCATAAACTAAATGGAGTAATTTACCTTAAAAACATATCTTTTTAAATATTTATTGTGTGATTTTCTTCTTTCATCAGTTCTTCTGCCATTCTTTTGAAGTACATGAAGCAGATGTTGTGAAGGTCAAGCTGCTCCACTTTGTCTTCTATGTTGATGTTGAAGTTCACATGTATGTCTGCCGGGGTTATCTCTTTATGGCAGATGTCACAGACTATCTTTTTCATTTTCCCTCCCATTGAAATACATTTCTCTTATTTCTTCTATTGTCATTGTTCCGTTCTCTTTCGGCTCTGTTCTCATCTTGTAAGCCTCTTTCTTGAGTTTAGCTTCCCAGTAGAACCGATAGATGAAACTTGCCATCATCAGGACTGTACATCCTATCAGCATGCAGATTATAATTTTCATTTGTCCTCCCATCCTTCATCATGCAGCACGATTTCTCTTATAGCCTCTTTGACCGCTTCCTTGAGAACCTCTTCCCGGTGTATGAGCTTCCACCTGAACTTTTCTCTTTCCTCAATGACTTTCTGAAGTCTGGCTTCGAGTTCATCGATTCTCAATCGTGCTTTTTCTTTCTGCCCATTGATTCCTGCGAGTTCCTCATTGATCCGCAAAAGTTCTTCGATGGTTTTGTTCGCCTTTTCAAGTTCTGTCATTTGTCCCTCCCTGCGGTCATCAGAGCCACCATAACGAACCCAAAACAACCGCCTATTATTAAACCTAAAATAAAACTCATTTAGTCCTCCGCTTTTACTTCTCTCATCATCCTTCTCCATTTGGCTCGATTGTTGGGTTCTTCCTTATGAGTCCATAGCCATTTAATGGCTTTCCAATAATATTTGATTTTGGCTTTCATCTTATTCCTCCGCTTCTAATATCGTAGGTGCAATATTTTCAAGATTTAAGTCATTCAGTTCTGTCAATTCGTCAGTTAAGTCGCTTTCATCGATTATCCTTCCGTGTCCCTTTGGAATTTGAATGGCGTATCCTATTATGATGTCGCTAATATCATCTACGACCGTTCCATCTTCTTCTATTTCTAATCTAGCATATCCGTTGCCTGCGGTTATCTCTTCAAGGTCTATCCCTTTAAGTATTATGCTCATCGGCTCACCTCTTTGTATACCTTTTTCCAAAACTCAAGTCTTTCATCACTTATGGGTTTTCTTTCTCCGTATGAACAGAAGTCTGTCGGCAAACAGTAAAGTATAGGTCTTGTTCTGTATTTGCATTTACCGACATTCCCCTCACCTTGTTCAATGAACCACTTACACTCTCCACACCTTACAAGGTCTATCTCGATTAGTGGGCAATCGGGCGGTATTAGGTCACCGTCTGGATTGTGAAAGCCTGTTCCCGCCTCGCAGTTTATAACTATTGCTAATCCTGACCAACATTCAAGGCAACTCTTCGGCTTATCCATGTTAGGTATTGCTATCATTCGGCTCTCCTTTCTCCGTATAAAATACGATCTTCGATGTCCTTTAAAAGCATTGTCATGAATTCTTTATATGCTTGATATTCAATATCGCCTATCTCGATTAGTGGACAAAAGTCCTCAACCTCTCCTATAAATGTGATGTGCTTTCCGTTAAGATAACAATGAAATCCGTAACCTAAACCGCAAAAGAATTTACATTCTCCGCAACTCTTCGGCTTTTCCATATTCGGTATATATACTCCCATATCATTTCCTCCACTCGTTAGCCAATAGCCATACAATTGCACTTGTTAGAAATGCATTCCATATAAGTATGACCTTGATTATTACTCCCATATCATTCTCCTATATTCTTCTTAAAAAATCTCTCGTTCTCTCCTCCCATATATGCCCCACAGTTAGGACAATATTTGCTTTTGCGAACATATCCCTTCACATCGTAGTACCATGCACCGCCTCCGCAAGCTGAACACTTCCATTCCTCGCAGGGTATGTCGCTTTTTAGCCATTTGCCTCTTTTGGGATTGACCGCTTCCATTGAGCATGGAATGAGGAGAGTTCCGGGGTTTTTATCTTCCCATTCCTTTTTTTCTTTCTCGAAGTCATCCTTTTTCATGAAGTGGGTCATTCTTAATATGATCATTTCTTTTCTCCTCGAATTCTCTCAATGCCTGACCATGCATATATCCCATGACATGCTTCAGGTCATATCTTTCTCTTCTTCCGATAGATACCCTGCTTGTGACATCTTCCCATGTGAGAAGAAGGATATATCTTGAGTATAAGAGTTCCTTATAGGTTGAGGTCTCCATCTCTTCTATCTCTTCCGCTATGGTCTGCCGCATGTATTCGGCTTCAATGAGAGCGGTCTGAAGTTTGGAGCGGATCATGGCGAGCTGAATTGCGGTCTCTTGTGTCGGATTCCCGGTTGAAGTCCCATGTGGCATTCCGTCAAGTTCAAGCGACTTATTCAGACTCGCCTCTATCTGTTCTATCCTCTCCTTGTACCTCTCTACTTGTCCGCAGAGTGTTCTATACTGTTTTAAATGTTCTTTGGTTGTCATTTTATCCTCATGTATGTTGTGTGAGTTCCGTCACCTACTGCAAGCCATTCCTTATTTGATTTGTAGAACCTACATCCTTTGCACTTCTTGGTGGTCAGTCCGTCACACTTTTCTTTATAAGTGAAGTAGTCTCCGTCTCCCACTTTTTCCTTTCTGTATAAAGCACAGTCAGTCTTCATCTTCTTCCTCCTCATCACAGAGGTCGCAATCTCCTACACATGGATGACTGTCACATTCCTCTGTCCATCTCCATAGTGAGCAACTCATCTCAACTCCTCCATTATCCTGAAGGACTCTTCAGGTGCTGACCATTCGAGGCAGCCATTGTGAAGTTCTCTCAATAAATTGAGAATCTCTTCCTTTTCTTCAAAGTCCATCATCTTTACTTTCTTGATAGTTGCTATTATTTTCTTTTCAAAGTTCTTCGAGCTGATCCGCTCTCTTTTTACTACTGTCATTTAAACCTCCTTGCTATTTCATAAATGACATTGACTGTCACGGAGTTTCCTGCTTGTTTGTAGAGTTGGGAATCCGAATTGACTTCGGCTGCCCTCTCAAAATATTCATCAGGAAATCCCTGGAGTCTGAAGCACTCCTTCGGAGTGAGTTTCCTCACCTTGATCCGCTTGCCTTCGTATTCAAGCACTCCCACATCGCACGATGTGTCAAGTGTTGGTGTTGTGTTTCCGTTGTCCACTACTCGACCCCTCCTTGTCTTTGAGTCCGGGAATGAGATATCGAAGCACCCCCCCCTATTTACTTCGATGTATCCCTTCTTTGTCGCTTGTCTTATCTTCATTTATAATCACCATTAAATCCGCTTTGTCTTTTGATAGTGCAGGAGCTATCCCTTCAGGGTCATAGATTCGGTTCTGCTGATACCATTGTGTCCCCTTGTTTGACCGCTTCTCTCCAATCCCCCCCCCACACTATCACTCTTTTCATTTACTTCCTCCACTACTATGATGAGAGGCTGACTCATTGCATGACCCCCCCCTAATGTCCGCATAATGCCCTTGGGGTCATACACTCGACCGCCTATGGTGTTTACCTCTCCGTCATCGTAAATGTTCATTACTTGTATTATCTTCATTTTCTTCTATCACAATGACTCCAGTCGCTCCCCAAGTCCCCCCCCTCACGAAGTTGGCGAGAGAGGACTGTTGGTATTGTGCCTTGATGGTCTTGCAGCTCCCATCTTCTTCAGCGTTCATCGGTATCACTATTATCATTTTCTCTTACCAAATTGATTCCTTGATTGCACACTCCTTTGTAGTATCTTGCCTCTACTGTTTGGAATTCGTCTATCCGTTGGACTCCTCTGAATCCTCCGAATAGTGCCTCCCGGTTATCTTCAGAATACCCCCCCCCACTTAATGGATAGGTGCCATTCGTAAGGGCATCGATTCGTGTGTCGAGGGTTCCTGCTACAACTCGAGGCAAAACTTCTTGTCTTTGTAGTTCATCAGTCTGTCGAGTGTCTTCTGTGATAGGAAATACTTGTCTTCCACAGATTCCTCCAAGATGTCCGACAATGAACACCCTTTCTCTATTTTGGGGGACTCCGAAGTATTTGCTGTTAAGCACTTGCCATTCCACACCATACCCCAACTCTGCCATGGTTGTGATGATGGTCTCGAAGGTATCCCCCCCCTCATGGTTGAGGAGTCCTTTGACATTCTCAAGGAATATAAGGCGAGGCTTTCGGTGTCGAGCAATCCGCATGATCTCAAAGAATAGAGTGCCTCTTGTATCTTCAAAGCCTCGTCTTCTTCCTGCAATCGAGAAAGCCTGACATGGAAATCCTCCGCAGTAAATGTCGCATTCAGGAATGTCCCAAGGGTCAACTGTTCGTATGTCTCCAAAATATACCTCACTTTCTTTCGGTCTATGCATGGCTACATAGCTTGCATGTGCATACTTGTCGATTTCACAATGACCGACACATTCGTGTCCTGCCATCTCCATGCCGAGCCTGAAGCCTCCTATGCCTGCGAAAAAATCGAAAAATTTCATTGTTTCTTCTTCCTATACATCTGCCCAGTAGCAGCCATCTTTTTCCTTCGGCTCTCGATCTCGTTCTGTATTCTGTTCTCTTCTGCTATTCTGTACTTTTCCTCTCTGAACAGTTCCATGTCATGGGTGAATCTCAAATACTTATCACATACTATATGACACCCTACGAACCGAGAGTCACAGTCCTTGCATGGTGCTTTGGGTCTCTTCATAATTGTCCTCTCATAAAAGCTCTTAATTCGTCAGGCGAATCGATGATGCTTTCTTTTATATTTCTTTCTTTTAGATTAATTTCTTTTACTTTATTTTCTTTTACTTTACTTTGCTCGGAGTTTTTTGGACAAATTGCCGACAAATTGCCGACATTTTGCCGACATTTTTCCGACAAAACATACATATCGCTTTCATCCACTTCATAATCTTCGAGATACTTGGTGAATCGTGACTTCTTCCCTCGTTCAGGTCTCAAGTTCTTGTTATTGAGTCGGAAGTGCGTTTCCAAGTAGAGCCAGTCCTTCACCTGAATGATGTATTCCTTCTCGATCAGTAGCTGAAGGTCTTTCGGCTTCGCCTTCGTGATTGCCATGATTGAGGCAAGATTGTCAACGAAGCCGAGATTGTCTGTGTTCTGATTAAAGTAGATATATAAGACCTTCGCAGAATTCGGCAGCGACATGAAATTGTCATTCATCAGGACATCAGTCGAGATGCATCTGTCTTTCGCCATCGTTCTCCTCCAATGAGTATCTGTAGTAGTTGCATCTGTCTCCGAATCTGTTCCTTCCCTTTTCAGGAGTGCCTTTGATGTTGTATCCGTGTTTCCTCATATAAGACACATCCCTTGCAAGGTCGATGATGCCAAGATGCCATGCAGCCTCCATCGGAGTGATGCTTCCGTTTACTCTTATATATTCCATGATTCTGTCTGCGTGTGTCATGATTCCCTCCTTTTAAAATGGAATGTCTCCGTCTATCTTTGAGAAATCTACTGGAGTTTCTTTTGGTCTGAACTCAAGGAACTCAACATGCTCTGAAACTATGTTCGTGGTGTAGATTGTGTCCTCGCCTTTCTTGTATGAGCCAGTCTCAAGTCTTCCCTCGACCGCAATCCTTAAGCCTTTCCCGGAGAACTTCTCAAGGTTCTCTGCATCCTTCCCAAAGACCGCAACTCTCGGAAAGTCCGTCTTCTTTTCTCCTTTTACTGTTCTGTCTATCGCAATGACTACATTTGTCATTGCAACTTGTGTCGGTGTGTATTTCACCTCTATGTCTTTGGCTATCCTGCCGATTAAAAATACTTTGTTCATGCTTCCTCCCATAACTTCCTCAAGAGAGCATCTCCTTCGACTCCGCTCAATAAATAGCACCAGTCAGAATTGAAGAAGTTCTCCAAGGGTCTCATTTCTTTCTTTACAGAGTCAAGAGTGATGTACCATGTGTTCGTTCTTGATCCGTGTTTCGTGACCATCTTATACGCACCGCCATTTTTCTCGACCATTCTGTATTGTTCAATTTTTCCTTTGTAGTCTATGCAAGCCTGAAAGACCACCGCATGACCGAGGTCTATCCAAGGCTTGTATGTCAGTTCCAAATCAGTCATCTAACCACCTATACTTTGAATATTTTCTTTTCTCATCAGGGAAGTCAGGATACCACTTATCAAGGTATTCGGATATCCATGCTCCTATCTGTTCCCTCTTGAATCCGTTGTCGAAGTCATGGTGACACTTCGGACAGAGGGTCACGATGTTCTCTTCGATTCCGAGACCACCCTGACTCCTTCTTATATAGTGAGCATTTGGGGTTCCCGGTTCTCCACAGACAACGCACTTCCCTCTGTCTCTCATGAACACCTTTTCCTTGACTTCAATTGGAATCCGTGTCGCTTTCGTTTCTTTGTGCATATAAGCTCTCCATCTTCTTTGCATAACGATTCGGATAAACCGCTTTCAAATATGCGAATATGCCATTGGGATTGATATATGAATCGGTCATGATCCCATCAAATAACAAGTCAAGAAGTGTGTCGAGTTCATGCTCTGTCACCGCACTTTCTTCGCATAATGCTATGTAATCTTCGAACATCAGATACCTCCATTTAATATTGACATTGCTTTTCCGTACTGTTTGGCGGTCATGCCTTCAGGCTGCTTCTCGCCATCGAATCCCACTAACTTGAGGATTTCGTTGATGTCCATGCCCTTGGCTCTGCATGTCGCCATGAGTCCTGCTTTTTCTATCGGTGTAGCGAGTTTATTTCCCTCGCTGAATAATTGAGCATTGGTCACTTCCTCATATGATGCGATTGAAGTGTCGATTCCAAGTCCGAGAAATCCCAAGGCCCTGCCCACCGCAGAGGTCTCGCAGTTCTCCACCGCTGAAGTGCGGTTGATGTTCGATGAGCCTCTGACCTCTTCCGCATAGGCGGTCGATTTCAAATCACCATTGACAAAAACTTTTGCCTTGAATATAATGTAGTTGTCAGTTGAACTGACAAGTTCGGTTTCTATAGTTCCCTCAGGGACTAACATTCTAAATGCCTTTACTCGTTCATTAACCGGGATATATTTCTTCCCTTTTATATCCATCGGTTTGAGTGAGGCATTTATTTTTTTTATGTCTTCGTAGTTCATCTTTCCTCCTCGTCAATGATTGCAAGTCTGTCAACTCCATAAGTACGAGCTAGCTCATATCTCCATCCCTCCACAAGTCCAACGCAATCTTCTTGAGTTCCTACGCAATAGATCAGCCATACATTCGCAGGGTCACCATCCAAGACTGCTCGGAGATTGCGTTTCTCCGTTTCCTTTAAAGGGGAAACATCATACATGTTTTGTTTGAAGTTATAGCTCGCTGCCCAAAGTTTTTCTTCTGTGGTTTCGGCTTTGTCAAAATACTTCTTAAGCATTTGGTGAACTTCTTCAAACCTTTCTTCGCTTGGTGTGTTGAATATGATTTGTCCTTCGTCATCTCCATGAGGTGGGATGCAAATATATCTTGTTTTGTCTTTCATTCTTTCCTCCTTATCTGTCTAACTCCTCTATCAAGTGAGACATGAATTCGTTATAATTTTTCTTGTGTGTGAGGTCTCTGACCTTCTCCCTGATTTCAGAGGCAAGGTCTTCGATGGACTCCTTGCAGCACTCACAAACCTCTGCACCGGGGTCAATCCATTCTCCGCAAATCTCACACTTGTCCATCTCTTCAAAGTCATCCGAGCCACAGTTCGGGCAGACTCCCATGTAGTGGGTCACCCTTCTTCCGAAATATTCGGAGCTGAAGTCCTCCACATAGTCAGGGGAGTCGAACATCGTTCCGCATCGGCATTTCAGCATTCCTGAACACCCCTCCCAACTCATAAAGGATATATGAGAGTAAATCTACGGAATCGACCTTCTTTCTTGCCTCGGTCACCACTTGCCTCAACTCTTCCATGAGTGCATCGATTGACTCCCAAATCAAGTCTTCTGTGTTGTCTTGTACTCTTCTTTCTGTCGGTCTCATTTCATCCTCCTTTCAAGTATCGCTCCGACTCCGAGCATTCCGAACAAGGGGACTATAAGCCACCACATTTTCAAAAGTCCGATTACGATCTCGTTGAACATTTCACACCTCCATGAACAATTCTTCTTCAGGTACTTTCATCAGTTTGGAAAGCAAATCTTTTTCAAGAGGCGAAAACGGAGTCTTTCCGTTCCGTCTGTAGTATGCTTTCCAGTAAGAGGTCTTGAGTACCTCTGCCAAGTCCTCTGTCTTCCACTTCTTCTCTTTCAGCTTCTGTTCTAATTTCGGATACATCTTTCCTCCTTTCCAAGTAATAAGAAGAACATGCCCTTGAATCCCCGGAAACTCTGCGGTTGGCTTTTGTGCATACTGTCCACTTCTTTCTTCCGTCTGTCGGCTTTTCAAAGTACGGACACTCTGAACAGTTCGCTCCGCATCCTGCTTCCTCAAATAAGTCGGCAATGGTCTTCTCTTCTTCTTCGGTCACGATCTCGTCATAGATGATGCAGCCTTCATATTTGCCGAAAATCTGCACTTGAGCATTCAGTTTTCCTTTTAAGGTGTCATTCATCTTGGCTTCAAAATCCTTTCCACAGTCGGCTTCGATGTAAATGATCTTCTTTTCCTTTTTCATCTCTCTACTCCTACAAAAAAATCGTCAACCACTTCTTTGTGATTGACGATTCTATCGTACCATGTTATGTGTCTTATTAGTGTACTTTTGGGAGTGCATCTGCCCTCCCCTGACCTCTTCTATTAATCCAAATCTTATGATTTTAGGAAATGTTGGAGGTCTTTTTGTTGGGAGGCTTTCGCCTCCCTATCATCAATCACAATACTATTATACATTATAACTTGCACAATTGCAAGCCTTTTAGAAAAAAAGAGCCGATTTTATTTCGGCTCGTTCTTCAGTCTGTACTCGATGAGTCTGACCACATATTCAGGAGGAGTCCTCAATCCCTTCTCCCAGTCTTCAATCGTTCTATATGGAATCTCCAACACTCTCGAAAACTCCGCTCTGCTCATTCCCATCTCTTCACGCAACTCCTTTATCGTCATGTCTTCCCTCCGTTTCCCATATTACCATTGATGCTATTATAACAACAAGCATTTCCTCTTTTGTGTCGAATGTCTGAATTTCGTCTTCACCCACAATGGAATTTCCTTTGATGGTCACATTGTAGGTGTCCTCGAAGCAATTCATGAAAGGCTCATACCCTTTCGATGTCAGCTCCCGGAGAATCCTCACAGTTGTGTAAGAGTCGATGTCGAAATCGACTTCAAGCATTTCCGCAGCCTCCCAAACCGCATCGGCAGGAAGTCCTCCCTGATCCGCAACTTCCTTCATTGTCTTTTCTACAAGTTCTATGTATAACTCTTTCATTGCTCCCATTTTCTTTCCCTCCTTTTAGAATGCAATATCGATTTCCCATCCGTGTGCCATAAGCCAATCGATCTCGATGAAGTTTCCGTTGATTTTGACATATTCTGTTCCGTTCTCGTCAGAGTACACTCTGCGATTTATCCAGTAGTTGTGAGGCTCTCTCAAAGCAGCCATCTTGATTGTCTTCTTCATTTCTCTCCTCCTTCGAGGAGGCTCTCGCCTCCTCTTATAATACTTCCTCTATGAACTTGACCGCAGCCTTAATTGTCTTGAATGTGTGGAACTCCTGAAAGCCTTTGCCTTCTCTTACAAGCACATGATATGCTCCATGTGTTCCCTTCATTCTCTTGATCTCGTATCCCTTGATTACCTTTACCACTTCGTACATTTTTCTTTCTCCTTCCTTGGGGGCTCATTTCCCCTTCCTTGATTATATGATAACACGCATTGCGTGGATTGTCAAGCACTTTTTCACGCATTGCGTGATTTTTTCGACCCTCTATTTTCGTTTTTAAGCGACTTTTTTCTTTCGGTCGATATATTGACCAATAAAAAAAGAGCCTCCGAAGAGGCTCAAGTGCGAGAAGTTCCCCTCTCGCTTGGGGAATATATTGAAAGGAGAAAAGGGGTCAAAGTGGGGAGTGTTCTCTCCCCATTATGAAATCACTCGCCCATTGGGGTCTGTGTTTCATCCTTATATTTAATAGTGGACACTCCGAGCAATGCTCCAAGGAACGCATCTACAACTGTGATGGTCTGTGGAATCTCCACTTCAAAAGGCAGCTCCCAAATTTTAGCGAGTCCCATGTAGAGAGTCGCACATGCAGGGAGTACTACAATGCACACCCATTTAAGAATATCAAATGCTTTATTGCTTAACATTGTCACCCTCCTTATTTTTCCAAGGCTCGAAGGCGAGCCTCATGATTCGCCAGTTCAACTTTCATGTCATCGATCTCATGACCATGTGAAGTGATTCTGTCTTTCAGTTCGGAGATGATTTCCTTGAGTGAGTCAACACTCGTTCTCAACTCCGTTATGTTGTTGTTTAGTTTTATGATGGGACTCACCACCCCTGCAAGGAGTCCTATGAATCCCAACGCTCCAATAATAAGTTCATAGCTCATTTGCTCACCATCTTTCCGTCTTTATCGAATACGCACATGACTTTGAGTTTCCCGGTTGCCATGTATCCGTCAGGCTTCAGGTAATACATATTATTTTTATACTTGAGCCACCCCTTGACAATCTTTCCGTCTTTTGCGTAGTACTTCCATCCCTTGGGAAACTTAATCCACTCTTTGGAAGCCATTGATCCGTCTCCCTTTAAGTAGTAGACATTCCCCTTCCACTCTATCGGTCGAGATTTGAGCATCTTTCCTTCAGAGCCAAGCCAGTACCATTTGCCCTCCGACTCTCTCCATTCGTTCTTTACCATCTCGCCTTTGTCATAGAAGTACCAGCTGTTGTCTTCTTTAATCCATCCGTTCTTCATTTTCTTTGCCACCCATATCAATGAGGGGATGCACCCTCTCATACTTCTTTCATAAGAATACCAACCAGTATGATTCCTCCATCCTGAATCTTGTGTGTAGAACCAATGCTCACCGCCTTCGACTTTGTAATCATCGAATTGGACATAATGTCCTGACTTTGTCCATTCTGTTCCGTCAGGGGCTTCTTCGTCTCCAAATAAAATGATGCCGAATCGGTTGCCCTTGTTGAGTTCTTCCCATGCAGGATTCATGCTTGAGGACACATACACTCTCTTGTGGTTGCCTACGAATTTATCAAGACCCTTGTCTATCCCTTCCCATGTAGTTCCGTTCCCATTGGTGGCAAATTGCCTCATGCAGTCAATAGTGTCCAAGGGAGTGAGGTTCGCACACATTGAAACTGCACACAAACCACACCCCTCTTCAACTACTGTATAGGGTAGGGTTTTATATGGAAGATTTGCCCAACGAGGGTCTCCCTGGTTAATCCTCATTTGCCTCACCTATCGGTGTGAACTCTCCATTGTAAAATGTGCCGAGGATATTGCCTTCAGAGTCGACAACGTGCCAGCCGTCTATTTTTCCCGGTCTTAAAGCAGTTTCGCTTCTGCCTCCATCGTATCTTAAGAGGTCAAGGCTTCCGTCATTGTCATAGTCAAACTTGACTGTTTCGCCCTTTTTGGTGGTGTACCCTGCGTACCATTCTACAAAGTCCTTTGTTTCAAGAGCAACGATCCTGTGTTCAAGGTCTACGATTTTCTTGTAAAGGTCTATCTGTGCTGAATCCTTTGCGTTTTCCGTAGCCATCAAAAGAAGTTCATCTCTTTCTGCTTCGGTGATTTTGCCCTCGATATACATCTTATCGAGTTTTACAGAAAGTTCATCAAGGTTATAGTTTCCGCTCTTAATGAGTGTTAAAAAGATTTCTTTATACATTGTTTTCCTCCTATGAAAGTGAAGCTATAAGGCTTAATAATTCGTTATATGCTAAAGTAGTATCGGCTCTGTATTCTACCTCTACTGAACCGCTATCTGCCCATATGTTGTTATTACCTAATAAGGTAGTTACTTGTGTTGGTGTTAAGGTTACTGTGGTAGGTGTTGCAAGTTCATAGACTAATTGAACACCATTCATTGCGGTTTTGAATGCGGTTGCATCCGTGTAAGATGTGTTCTTCACACTCAATGTCCCTGTTTCGCCTATGACGAATATATTATTAACAGACTGACTTGAGATGTTGGAATATATATCCGCTTTATAAATGGAGCATATAGCATCTGCTACCACATTGTAGGCATAGCCCTTTGTTAATGAGGCAATATCTCTTGTATAGAATCTCGTTCCGTCGTATGTCCAATTCAATGAGCCTAAATCGACCGCTACCTTATCAATAGTCAACTCCCCGCTCACCACATCTAATGTTCCCCCATATACTGTCTGTCCGAGGGAAGTGGTGTAGGTTGTGCCGTTGTAGGGTTCGTATGCGGTTGCGGTTGAGCCGAGTTCTAC
>JAEIGA010012493.1_pt1 | contig 12887 bp, 8 predicted proteins | sample 9270691 | NCBI WGS metagenome assembly JAEIGA01 (sample SAMN17057246, study PRJNA624740) | gut metagenome | biome: biome; isolation source: fecal sample | host: Bos grunniens | place: China: Xizang | collected 2019 | reverse complement strand
TTATTTCGGGCAGAGATATAACAATATCATCACAATTTTAGATAAGGAAGGTATTATTCGTTGTAATGGAATTATGAGTAATAGTTATAGTTCTAGTTCATATACTTTTTCCTTTGATTTAAATGGATATAAGGAGGCAATGAAATATATAAATTGATTATTGCACTGCTACTATAAATATTGAGAAATACTATTGCGGTATTTTAGTATTGTTCAAAATTTATCAAAAATATCTAAAATAAGGTGGTACGCTTACTACCAAATCGAGCAAAAAATACACAATACCCTCAAAAGGTGGCAACCCTGCCACCTTTTTTGCATTATTTTACACAATCCCTTGCATATATCAGCAATAATCAGTATCTTTGCACTGCAAATGGCATAATGCAAATTGCATAAAATCATCAATGCCGTCACAATTATTCAAGAAGACAATAAATTAGTACCTTTGCAATGGTCAACTATTCATTATTCGCGATGGCAAGATATATAATGTGATAGGTCGGGAAATGTAATCTTTTGGCATTGAATAGTGTGCGCTCTGCGCCGTTCGTTAAATTAAAAAATCGCCTTTCGGGGCGATTTTTTTTGCAGATGTGATTTTTTTTTCGTACCTTTGCCCCAAATTGATAAAACTATGCTACTAGGATTGTTATTATCGGTATTGACGGCTACTTATACCGTGACTTCAACAACAGAAGTGGAACCTTCGGGAGTGCTTCCTGCTAATTCGACTTATGACTATAGTCGTACTGCAAGTACTGGTCAGAAAGGACAAATGACGGCGGGTAATGGGACAACCCTTCGGATTGGCGGGTGGGATGATTGTATGATTGAAGAAGTGACGCTAGTTATGCATTCCAATAAAGGGACTGGAAGAGGTGTACTGCGTATGACTATAGCTAATGACATCGTGTGGGAGATTGCAGACAAGTCGTTTGCGCATGAGCAATGGGCAGGTGCTTACTCAACGGAGTGGGTGGAAGTGAGTCAAGAAATTAATACGGCAGTACCTGCAAACGGGATGATACAGATACAAATTGCTGCTACTGAGAATAGTTTGTACATAGGCGAGTATAGGATTCGCTATACTGCTCCTGAACCAGTGGAATATACAGTGAGTTTTGCAACAGGATTGGATGTTGCGCCAGGTGCATTGACGGAGTCGTCGGCGGGTGGCGGTGTGGTATTGCCGCAATGGGTAGATACTGCCGAATGGAGGTTTTTTGGATGGAGCGAAGAGGAACTGGATATCGAATCTAACGCATTGAATGATAATGAGATATTGCAGCCATTGAGTAGATATTATCCTAAACGAGATACCCAATTATGGGCTATTTATATGAGTGGTGATAAAATAGCGAGGAGTAGGGTTAATTATGAGAATGGCGAGTATCTGATAGTGATGAAAAATGCGATAACGGAACTTGCAGGCAAGGATGTCGCTGCTGCGATGCGCGGTGGTGTAGTAACGGAAGAAGGTCAAGTTGTAACCAACCCGGTTGTGGTGGCGAAAGATGACGAAGCGTGGGTGATGGATAATAGTGTATGGACGGAAGATATGGTTTATGCTCTAGAGATGGGGGATGATAGTACCTTGACTATACAACATATATCTAGTGGCGAATGGATTGGCTATGAAGGTAGTCGCTTGATAAGTAGACAGAGTGTGTGGCAATACAAGGTTGTTGACGATGGCACATTGGTAGTGTATTATACGATAGGCAAACAATCGTATGCGCTATACATGGACAATGGTTTGCATGCTACGGATCTTACAATAACCGCGTACGCACAACCTATGAAGGTGGAACGATGGACCGAGAATGCGCTAATGCTTTTCCCTGCCCAAATGGCGGAATATACTAGTTGGCCATTAGGAAAAGGAAATGGGATAGAGAATATGTTTGTGCCACAGCAAGTGGTAGAAGGCGAGGCTCTTGTGAGAGTAGGAAACTATATGCTGTACATAAAAGATGGAAGAAAATACCTCAAATTATTGCATAAGTGAGAAAAAAGTGGTATCTTTGCACGTTTTTATGATTAATATGAAAAAGATTTCAATAATAATATTATTGGTAGCATCGTTTTCTGCATACGGACACGCAGAAGATATGATGCGTATCCTGCGTGGTGGATACGACGCGAAACAGTTGACAACCATGGAGATGGATAGTGTGTTAGGTGAGAGGCAGGAGGAGAGAGGTCGGTATAGACTGGAATATGAGAATAAACAGCCGCTGTTTCGTCACTCGTTCTATGCCGATTACTATTTGGTGGATATTCAAAAAGGTGACGCCCGCACACGCATCAGCGATGCTCCTGTACGTGACGCGGTGATGTCGCCCAATGGCAAGTATGTGGTATATGCCAAAGAAGATAATAACCTATATATTTATAAGGTGGATTTTAAGACCGAAGTTGCCATTACCACAAATGTCAATATGGAGGTGTTTAATGGTATCTCCGATTGGCTATACGAAGAGGAGTTTGGTGTGACAGGGCTATTTGCTTTTTCACCAGATAGCAAACAAGTGGCTTTTGTACGATTAGATGAGACGAAAGTACCGACGTTTTGGTGGCAGACGTATTTAGGCGAGAGACGAGAGGCGAAAGGCGAAGATGAGGAAGGTCTGTTGTATCCAGAGTTACATAGTCTGCGCTATCCAAAGGCGGGAGAGGCGAATGCAAAAGCGAGTGTATGTGTGTATGATATATACTACAAGACCATTAAAACGATGGAACTACCTGCCTATATGGATGGATACTTGCCTCGCATAGTATGGACTCCATTGAGCAAGCCCGCCAAGAAAGATGAGCAGCCCACAAGCGATGTGGTAATACTGCATGTTAATCGCGATCAAAATAAAATGGAAGTGCTGAAAGGCAATCCGAAATCTACGGTATGTCGTCCGTTTTATAGCGAAGAGAGCAAAAAGTACTTCGTGAATTATGAACTGTTTGATCAATGGCAATGGCTGGATGATGGTCGTGTGATAGTGGTGAGTGAGAAAAATGGTTATACGCAGGCATACATGTATTCCTCTCAAGGTATTGAGCAGAAACAGCTGACCCCCGAGCAGCGCGATATTACAGCGGTGTATGGCTATGATCCAACGACCCAGACATTGTATTATCAAGCAGCCACTACCCCTATGATTCGTCATGCATATGCGCTGAATGTGAAGAAAGGTACCAGTAGGCAACTGACACAGGGAGAAGGTACGCATAGTTTGTATTTTGCAAAGGACCGGAAGCGCTATGTGGAGTGCTATCATAGTGTGGATATGCCTCACCGCTATACGTTGTATGAGGCGAAAGGCGAAAGGTATAAAGCGAAAGGCGAGGTGATGAATAATGATTCTATCTTGCAGGCGTGGAAGGCCTTGGGGATGAACGAGAAGGAGTTTTTTACGATAGAGACGGAGCGTGGAGACGTACTGAATGCATGGCGTATATTGCCAAAGGATTTTGACGAGAAAAAGAAGTATCCCGTCGTGATGCTGCAATATAGTGGTCCGACCAGTCAGCGTGTACTCAATAACTGGCGCAAGCGTTTTGGCTATGTATTAGCAGAGGCAGGCTACTTGGTAGTGAATGTGGATGGTCGTGGTACCAATGCACGTGGCAGAGAGTGGCGCAATGCAACCTATATGCAATTGGGTGTGAAGGAGGCGGAAGATCAAATCAGTGCTGCGAAATACTTGAAGACGTTGCCCTATGTGGATGGCGATAGGATGGCTATTTGTGGTTGGAGTTATGGCGGGTATGAAACGCTCATGTGTTTGAGCGTGCAAAATACGCTCGGTTTAGAGGACGCTTCGCTACAGGACGCAGCAAGCGGTTACAGTCTAGAGGCGGGGTGTGTATGGCGATGTGGTATAGCGATAGCGCCAGTGACGAGTTGGCGATTGTATGACTCGGCATATACGGAGCGCTTTATGCGTCGTCCACAAGTGAATGAGTTTGGTTATGAGGGCACAGATCTGATGAAGATGGCGAATGATATAACAGGTGATTTGTTGATAGTACATGGTCTGGCAGATGATAATGTGCATGCGCAAAATACATTGCTCTATACCGATGCACTGGTAAAAGCAGGTAAGCAATTTGAGATGCAATTGTATGTGGATGATAATCACTCTATTCGTAAGCCCGCAAATAGCAAGCACTTGCATGAGCGAATATTGCGATTTTTGGAGAGGAGTTTGGGACGATAATCACTTATCGGAATTAGGAAGACATATTAACAATAATAAAATAATTTAAGACTATGACAAACAAAAAATCGAACATTTTACCCATCGTGGTGATGTATTTGCTGTTTTTTATGATTGCGTTTGTGACGAACTTGTGCAATCCTATGGCAGTGATTGTAAAGAGCAATTTTGCAATGTCGAACTTTGCTGCTCAATTGGGAAATGCCGCTAACTTCATTGCATACGCAGTGATGGGTATTCCTGCAGGTATGTTGCTGAAGAAGATTGGTTATCGAAAGACCGCTTTGATAGCCATAATGGTAGGAATCATTGGCGTTTTCATGCAGTATATGTCAGGTTGGGCTGCTATCCAAAGTTTCTGGGTATATTTGATGGGCGCTTTCACCGCAGGTTTCTGCATGTGTATGTTGAATACTGTGGTTAACCCTATGCTGAACACCCTAGGTGGCGGTGGTAACAAGGGTAATCAGTTGGTACAATTCGGTGGTGTGTGCAATAGTTGTGCTGCAGTGCTAGTGACCATCATCATGGGTAGTTTGATTGCAGATGCGAGCAAAGCTCAGATTTCGGATGCTACTCCTGCGTTGATGATAGCATTGGGTGTGTTTGCTTTTGCATTCGTCGTGTTGCTCCTTGTGAAAATTCCAGAACCAGAATTGGCAGGCGAAGAAGTGAAAGAGGATAAGAAGGCGAAAGGTGAGAAGAAGTATTCCGCATTCTCTTTCCGCCATTTTAATTTGGGTATTTTGGCCATCTTCCTATATATGGGTGTGGAAGTGGGTGTGCCAACCTATGTGATGCAATATTTGACGACAGCTCCTACAGAAGCTACTCCTGGTTTGGGAATCAATGCGAGCATTGTGGGTATGATTGTGGCTGTTTACTGGCTGCTGATGCTCGTTGGTCGATTCTTAGGTGGTATGATAGGAGGTAAAGTGTCTAGTCGTGTACAGATAGCAGTAGTGAGCGTATTGACCATCGTGTTGGTAGGTTTGGGTATGCTGTTGCCTGCGGATGTGATGGTGAATATGCCAGGTATTGATTGGGCAACCCTGACAGTGATGACAGCAGAAGTGCCTGTGGGTATCTTCGCATTGATACTCGTGGGACTTTGCACATCTGTGATGTGGGGTGGAATATTCAATATGGCTGTAGAAGGTTTGGGTAAGTACACCTCGATTGCTAGTGGTGCATTTATGACTATGGTTTGCGGTGGTGGTATCTTGATTCCATTGCAAGGTAAGTTGGCGGACGTGTTTGGCAATTTCCAAATGAGTTATGTGGTGGTGCTGGCATGTGCGGCATATATTCTATTCTATGCACTTGTGGGTAGTAAGAATGTGAATAAGGATATTCCTACGGAATGAGTCGAAAGTTTAAAGTTTAATATTTTAAAGATAAGATTATTATGCAAAAGAAACCTTACGTGCTAGGTCTCGACATGGGTGGAACAAACTCTGTGTTGGGCGTTGTAGATGCACGCGGTCACGTGTTGGCTCGTACATCAATTAAGACACAAGCATTCCCTAACATTGATGATTATGTGAATGCATTGTATGTAGAAGCAGAGAAGATCATTGAGCCTTTGGGCGGTTTTGATCAAGTACGCGGTATTGGTGCTGGTGTGCCAAATGGTAATTACTATACTGGTATGATCGAAGGTGCAATGAACTTACCATGGCAATGTATCCCATTCGCACAAATCATGTCTGACCGCTTTGGTTTGCCATGTAAGATTACCAATGATGCTAATGCCGCTGCGATGGGTGAGATGACCTATGGTGCTGCTCGTGGAATGAAGAACTTTATCATGATTACCCTAGGTACTGGCGTGGGTTCTGGTATTGTGGTGGATGGTAAAGTGGTATATGGTCACGATGGTTTTGCTGGCGAGTTGGGTCACACATGCGCTGTACGTGGTGAGGAAGGTCGTCCATGTAATTGCGGCAAGAAGGGTTGCTTGGAGGCATATGCTTCCGCTACTGGTGTAGCTCGTACAGCGAAAGAGATTATCTCCTCTACCGCTAAAGATACCGTATTGCGTAACTTGGATATCGATGCCATCACCTCAAAGGATGTATATGACGCAGCAGAGCAAGGTGATGAGGTAGCTAAAGAAATTTTTGATTTTACAGGTACTATCCTAGGTCAACAATTGGCTGACTTTATTGCATTCAGTGCTCCAGAGGCCATCGTAATGTTCGGTGGATTGACCAAGTCAGGTCACTGGATCAAAGATCCAGTAGAGAAGGCAATGAACGATAATGTATTGCCATTGTGGCGCAACAAGGTGCAAGTGCTGTTCTCTGATTTGAAAGAAGCTGATGCGGCAGTGTTAGGTGCTTCTGCATTGGCTTGGGGAGATTGATGTGTTTAGAGGACGCTGCACTACAGTTTAGTGTTTAGAGGGTTACTATACCAATTTCCGACATGGATGCAACGCTTGTTGTACAAGGGCGTTGTATGGCGAAAGGATGCATCATCGAAGGTCGTATATCTGACCTTCGATGATGGTCCCATACCAGAGTGTACCCCAAAATTGTTGGATATACTGAAACTGTATGGAGTGAAAGCCACTTTTTTTATGGTGGCAGAGAATGCAGAACGCTATCCCGAGTTGCTAGCGCGTGTACGCGAGGAAGGGCATGTGGTAGGCAATCATACCTATCATCATATGCGGGGATACAAACATGATACGCGGACCTATGTGCAAGATGCACTGCATGGTGCCGAGGTGCTGAAAACGACATTGTTTCGTCCTCCTCATGGTAGGATGCGAAGAAGTCAGAAAGAAGCACTAATTAAGCAGGGATTTACTATTTATTTATGGGATGTATTGACGCATGATTATAATCCGTGTTATACAGTGGATAAGATGTTGAGTGTGGTGAAACGACATACGCGCAATGGCACGATATTGGTAATGCACGACTCGCTGAAATCCATGGACAGGATGCTAGAGGCATTGCCCAAGATCATAGAGTGGTTGCAAGCCAATGGCTATGAGATGGGAGTGCTAGGCGAATAAGAAAAGGAAAGCATGAAAATAAAGCAATATATAGTATTTGGTGGAATTGTGGCGACTTTGTTGTTAGCTTCGTGTGCCAATCGTGGACAAGGGCCTCAAGGAGGTCCTCGCGATTCAATTCCACCTGTGGTGCTGAAAGAGACACCACTGAATGGCACGCTGAATTTTGCGGGAAAAGAGATAATAGTACAGTTTGATGAGTATATCCAATTGGATGATGTACAGAAGAACGTGATGATATCTCCTCCTCAACAAACGCCTCCTGAGGTGAAAGCCGTAGGTAAGAAGTTGTCGATTGTTTTTCAAGAGGATTTGATCGACTCTACGACCTACACGCTCGATTTCGGTGTTGCGATATGTGACTACAACGAGAAAGTGCCAATGGAGGGATATGTGTTCTCGTTCTCGACGGGAGACGTGATAGACTCGTTGGCAATAGCAGGACGAATATACGAGGCAAGTACACTGAATCCTATGGCCGGTGTTCTAGTCGGTGTGCATCGCAATTTGGAGGATTCTGCATTGCAAACTATACCATTTACACGTATTACTCGTTCGGATTCGGAAGGAAATTTCGTGATTCATAATCTGCAGCCAGGAACCTACCGACTATATGCCTTGGATGATATTAGTCGCGATTATCTATATCAACCAGGCGAGGCGTTGGCTTTTGCGGACTCACTGGTGGTGCCATACTGTACGCACGAAACACATACGGATACAATATGGTACGACACCTTGGGGATTGATGTCCTAACGGGAGATACTATGTTCACGCGCATTGTAGACTCGACGTATACGCATGAAGTGACGCGTTATTATCCCGACTCATTGGTGTTGTGGTGCTTTGAAGAAACAAAACAACGTCACTATTTCCAAGGTGTGCGTCGTGAGGATCAGCATGCTTTTACCTTGACATTCTCTGCTCCAAAGGATAGTTTGCCTAGGATTCGTGCCTTGCGTCCGAGTGAAGTAGATTCGCTATTGAGTGATTCTGCATGGGTGGATTTTGTGCAATATTCGATGTTGCAAGCTTCTCCTCATAAAGATACGTTGACCTATTGGCTAACCGACTCAATGGTTATAGGTATGGATAGCATCTATTTTGAGATGGAGCATTTAATCACCGATTCACTGTATAATCTGGTGCCCCAAGTGGATACGTTGTTGGCAGTATATCGTCGTCCACGTATGTCGGAGAAGGCACGCGAAACATACGAGCGCAACAGACGTAATCGTAAATTGGAATTGAAAACGAATGCTTCGTCCAAGTTTGAGATATACGATACACTGCGTGTGGTGGCAGCATTCCCAATCGATACGCTACATGATGATATGTTTCATCTATGGCAAAAGGTGGATAATACCACTTTAAAACCAATGGCAATGCAGTTGGTGAAAAAGGATTCGATAGGTATGGAGATATCTCTTTTGGCAACACTGGAGCCAGAGGCGAACTATCAACTGAAAATAGATTCAGCAGCATGTGTGGATATATATGGCGTTGGCAATGATAGTATAGATGTAAACCTGAAGGTGAAGTCAAAAGAAGAATACTCGTCGCTAACGATCAAGATGCAGGAATACGACTCGTTAGCGCGTATTCAGCTATTGAATGATAAGGATGAGGTGGTGCGCGAATTGCCAGCAAAGCAGGAGGGGACTAGGTTTGATTATCTTGCTCCTACGACGTTCTATTTGCGATTGTATATTGATCAAAATGCAGATGGCAAGTGGACTACGGGTGACTGGCAGCAGAAGCGTCAACCAGAGCCGATATACTATTTCCCTAAGAAGCTGAAATTGCGTGCCAACTGGGATTTTGAGGAGACCTTCGATCATTTGGCAATACCTCGAGTTGACTCTAAACCTAAAGCATTGGCAGGAAAAGACAACAAGAAAAAACGATAAGATGTCCATCTCACGCTCTACTTGGATGTTCCTTGCTGTGGGGTTGCTGGTACAAGTAGTCACCTATTGCATTATGCCTGCTACTCCCCTGTCTTTGGTGAGTGGTATGTTAGGGGTATGTTCTGTGGTATTGGGTGCGCAAGGTAATATCTTGACGTTTGTATTTGGTTTTGCGCAAGTAGGTACCTACACATATTTATGTTGCTTAGAGCGCTTCTATGCTGAGATAGCGATGAATGTGTACTATTTCGTCACAATGATTTATGGTGTCTATTGTTGGCGCAAGCACCTCAATCAAGATGATCAGATGAATATTCAAACGCGCACGATGCCGCCGTATATGTTGGCAATCTTGTCGGTGATAGTGCTTGCCTTATCGGTGGTAGTAGGTTGGGGGCTGGCACGTTATACGGATGATTCGCAACCTTATCTAGATGCTTTTACGACGGTGCCTGCTATCGTAGCTCAAATCCTGATGGTGCTAGTTTTTCGCGAACAGTGGTATTTATGGTTGGTGGTTGATGTGTTGGCAACAATAATGTGGCTACGTGCCGGCAATTATTGTATGGCGTTGCAATATGCATTTTGGTGTACCAACTGTGTGTATGGGTTTGTGCAATGGACCAAAGCTTTAAAAAAAGATAAAGGGTGATGCCCTTTATCTTTTTTTTGTTATTATTCTGTACTATTTCTAGAATATCTTAATTCAGGTCATAGCCATAATGGCGAAGGCGAGTTTGCGATGAACGCCAGTCTTTGTCCACTTTGACAAAGAGTTGCAAGAAGACCGGTTTGCCGAAGAATGCTTCGATCTCTTTTCTAGCTTGTGTACCCACTCGTTTGAGTGCTTTTCCTCCTTTACCAATGATGATGCCCTTTTGGCTCTCTCGCTCCACAAAGATGATTGCTCCAATGCGGATAATACCTTCTGGATGTTGTTCGTCGGGGTCTTCATCGTGAAAAGTCTCCACCTCTACCTCTACGCTATATGGAATCTCCTTGTCGTAATTGAGGAGAATCTTCTCACGAATCATCTCATCTACAAAGAAGCGCGAAGACTTGTCGGTCAATTGGTCTTTTGGGAAGAATGGTGGGCAATCAGGCAAGGCCTCACGGATAGCGGCGAAAAGTTGGTCGGTGCCAAACTTCTGCTGTGCCGAGATAGGGAATACAGTTGCCTCAGGCAATACGCGATGCCAGTATTCTACCAATTGCTCTAGGGTCTCTTGGGTGGTAAGATCTATCTTGTTGATAATCAAGAAAACCTTTGCCTTGATTCGCTTCACTTTGTCCAGGAAGTCGGCATTCTTGTCGGGATTGTCTTGTACGTCAGTCACATAGAGCAGCACGTCTGCATCGACAAGCGCAGAGCGCGAGAACTCCAGCATCTGCTCTTGAAGTTTGTAGTTGGGTTGCAATACACCTGGTGTATCAGAATACACCATTTGGAAATCATCTCCGTTGACAATACCCATAATACGATGGCGAGTGGTTTGCGCCTTCGATGTGATAATCGAAAGGCGCTCACCCACCAATACGTTCATTAACGTAGATTTACCCACATTGGGATTGCCTACGATATTTACAAAACCAGATTTGTGCATTGTTTAGAAGTCTAGATCAAGTGGTGCAAAGAGTTTAGCTTTGGATGGCTTGATAGGCTTACCGTATTTAGCTTGTAGTGCTTTTAGGTCAATGAGTTTAGGATCTCCCATTACGATGATAGATACAGGTTGTCCCTTGATGTTCTCCTCGTAGAATTGCTTGATTTGCTCGAATGTGAGATTGTTGATAGCCTCTTGGTTGTACTTAGCAGGGTCGATCTCGTAACCCAACTCACGCCATGCGTCGTAAGTTTCGGTCTTGCTGCGGAAACCAGGTTTGCTAATCTGTGCGTGTTGCAACAACGCAGCCTTCACACTCTCAATACGCTCTGGGTACTCAGGCATAGAGTCAAGCAAGGACATAAATACATCAATAGCATCTACGACTTTATCAGATTGTGTACCGATATAGCCCATGAAAGATGATTTCTTGCCAGGCAATGCACCACGTGACATGTTACCAGAAGCGGTGTATGCCATAGAACGTTTCTCGCGAATCTCGTCCAATACAATACCTGTGAAACCACCAGAGAAGTATTGGTTGAATGCTTGGAACAATACATTTTGCTCCTTGTCGTATGGCTTACCATTAAAGTAGAAATAGATGGTAGCTTGTTGTACATTGGAGTTGGCAAGGAAATAAACCTGTGTGTTATCATATGTCTTTTTCTCACGGATTTCAGGTGAGGTAGAAGCCATTACACCCTCTTGCAATGGGAGGTTCTTTGTCAAGATATCCTTCACTTCCTCTACTGGCTTTTGTCCGCAGTAGTGGATGTCCAACGCATATTTAATAGCCTCCATGAAGGTGACTTTGAGCTTGAGCTCATCCATATAATAGATGTCCATGAATGGGAGTACGTCAATGTAGCTAGACTTATCTCCGTAGATTACGTACTCACGCAACGCGCTAGCTTGCAGCCCATCCATCTTCGACATTACAAATCGGCTAGAGAGTTCACTACCCTTTACCGCATCAAACTGCTTGGTGTCGAATTTAGGGAAGAGCATTTGGCGTTGTACCAATTGGCAAATCTCTGCCAAATTGTTCTCATCGCCCACAATGGTTACAGTGAAATAGCTGCTATTTACTCCGTATCCACAACGACCACCCAATTCAGCCAACTGACGGCGGAAATCTTGTGGCTCGGTGCTTGGCATGATACCTGCTACGTTCATCAGCGAGGTTACAGACTCCAACATAGGCATCTTTGCAGTACCGATACCGAAGATCAATTGCAATGAGAAGATATCGTTCTTTGGATTTTTTGCATAGTGTAGTTTTACATTATTGTCTATATTTTCTACCACTACATCATTCATATCCATAAAGGTTTGCTTTACCTCTCCGTTTGGCAATGCTTTGAAGGCTTTTGCATACTCAGTCTCCTGGCTATTAATTAGCTCCAATGGTTTGATAGCTGGCTTAGCCAATTTATTTTTCTTAGGATCACCTTCGTTAAAACTCAAGGTCATGTAATTAGCATCAAAATACTTCTTAGCAATACGCTGAATATCCTCTTTAGTTAGGGCTTGAACTTTCTCGTTTTCGGTAAAGATATCATCAAGTGGCGTATTATAGATAAAGCTTTGTACCAAAGCGTTCATCTTAACCTCAGAAGACTCGAATGCCAGTTTGTAGTTTTGTGCGAACTCGGCTTTTACGGTTTGAATCAACCAATCAGGTATATCTCCCGTTTTCAGTTTATTGATCTCTGCCATCACGATGCGGCTGGTGGCAGCATCAGATTCGTAGGTCTGTTGGTTAGCATCATAGTATGGAATAGCTTGTACCATAATGCGACCACAGTCGCGGCGTGAGTCAAGGCTGGCGCTGACAGATGATACGACACCATCCATGTTCAATTTATCTAATAGACCCGTGTTGGAACTGTTGTTGAGCAGTGACAATACGAATTGCAATGGTAGAGCGTCCTCATCAGCAGTCTCTACACCATCATAAGCCCAAACAATCATTGGATAATATCCCACCTTGAACTTATGTGTTGGGTTGCCTGCAAAGGATACATTAGGATAAGTAGGACGCTCTGGCAAGTCTTTGTACTCAAGACGACCGAAGGTCTCCTCAATCATAGGTTTGGTTGCCTCTGTATCAAAATCACC
>JAEIGA010012492.1_pt1 | contig 12887 bp, 13 predicted proteins | sample 9270691 | NCBI WGS metagenome assembly JAEIGA01 (sample SAMN17057246, study PRJNA624740) | gut metagenome | biome: biome; isolation source: fecal sample | host: Bos grunniens | place: China: Xizang | collected 2019 | reverse complement strand
GGAAGAAGTAGAAACTCTTTACTGCGGAGCGTCGGCGCGGGTCTGTGGTGATGACATACACGGAGCGCGTGAGGGGGTAGTCGCCTGTGGCTATGTAGTACTGATAGGGGCGGAAGTAATCGGCTTCCTTGCCACCCTTGCGGCTGACCATCATTACCTGGACATCAAGATTGCGGAAGGTGGAGAGCACGCTGTCGTTGCGCAACCAGTCGGCGCCTACGATGGCAATCACATTCTTGTTGTTGCGTGCAGCTTCGATGGCTGCTGTGTTTGAACCTTGGGCGTAGAGATTACCTCCGAGCTTTTTCGTAAAGCAAAGTGAGTCAGTCATGTAGCGAACGGTGCTTGAGCGCGAATTGTCGAACACAACCTGAATTTCTGCTTTCTGTGTGCCGCGTTCGAGTTGGTTCCAGTGCGTAATTTCGCCGCTGACAATTTTTCTGAGTTCTTCGACGGTGATGAGTGAGTCGGGGTTTTGCTTATTTGTGACGAGGGCGATGGCGTCGTAGGCGATGAGGCTGTGAAGTGCGTTGCCCGTGCGGCGCTTGATGATGTCGCGTTCTACGTCAGTGAGTTTGCGCGTAGTGATGCAGCATCTTACGCTGTCGTCGATGAGCATGTGGATGGCTGAGTCTTCCGTCACGTAGTAGGGCTGCATGCTTGCTTCGGGATGGAGCAGGCCAAATTGTTCAACCTCCTCTGTCATAATCGTGCTGAAAGTTTCGTCGATGGCTATCTCAACAACGTTTTCCTTCATCCATGCACCAGGAGTTTTTTTCTCACAACTTGTTAAGAGTAAACCCGTGATTGAAAAAAATAATCCAGAAGCGCCCACCATGAGCGTGCCTATTCTCTTAAGAATGTCTGATGTTTTCATAGCAATAAATTTTTTTATTTGAATTTCTACGCAAAAATACAAAAAAGTTGGCATATCCCATTACAAGATATGCCAACTTAATTTTTATTTAGCCTTATTCGCATAGAATTATGTGCTATGCGAGGATTCGACTATGTGATGCGGAAACGGATAGGAAGTGTGTACCATACACGTACGGGGTTACCCTGAGACTTTGCGGGGATGAACTTAGGCAACTGCTTAACAACCTTGATTGCAGCAGCGTCGCATTCTTCAGAAAGGCTCTTGCGAACAGTTACGTCGCCAACAGAACCGTCCTTTTCTACCACGAAGCGTACGATAACGATACCCTGGAGTTCCTGTTCGAGGGCGATGCTGGGATACTTGAGGTTGTCTGCAACGAACTTCAAGAGTGCATTTTCACCACCGGGGAACTGTGCCTTCTGTTCTACGATGTTTTCGAGGATTTCGTCTTCTGCGGGGGGAACTTCGTCACCACCGGCCATCTGATTGTCCTTCAAGTCGTCGATGTTGATACCATCTTCAGTATCACCAACGTAGTCCTGAGAAGCAATGGCGATGTTTGAACGAGTTACTTCCTGCTGGCTCTTAAGAGCCTTTGTTTCGTCAACTTCATCCACGATGTCGGGTACAGTAAAGGCGATTGATGCCTTAACAGCAACCTTCTGAACAACAGGCTTTTCGTATTCCTGCTTGATTTCCTGCTTGGGCTCTTCCTTCTTGGGTTCTTCCTTCTTAAGTTCAGCGAAAGAAGTTTCCATTTCGGCAGTCATGTCGCGGTTAGCTTCGATAGCTGCGGTAACAGCTGTCTTGATACCAATAATAACTGCGAGTGCGACAATACCGAGAAGTACGTAGATTACGGATACGAGGCGACGCTTTGAAGCCTTCGCACGCATAGCATAAGCGCCGTATCCTTGGTTACGACCTTCAAAGACGAGGTCACACCATTCTTTGGAAGCTAAATCAATATTAGACATGCTTTTTAAACTTTGCTTATGTTATTACTTTTCGTAAGGAACAGCGTTTTGGATCATTTCCAAGTCCTGTTCGTTAATCTTGTCAATCACGTACTTACCAATACAGCAAATCTGCATTTCGTCGAGTGCGTTGATGAGGTTGAGATAAGTAGCGTCGTCTGTAGCCTTGATAATAGCCGAGGGCGTAATATCAGAGTTCTTAATGTCAGACAAACGTTTCTTATATTCCTCACGGTTCTTCTGGTCCTGCTGAACATTTGCTGTCCAACGACCGGCAAACTCCTTGTCGAGCGCCTTTACTTGAGCCTGGGCCTGAGCATTTTTTGCCATAAGCACGGCACGGATACCGTTCTTACCATAGGCTGTCTCGTAAGTCGTAGCTTCTGAGGGTTTACCTTCAAAGTAGTAAATCTTGTCGTCCTTATCAAGGATAATCGTGATAGCCTTGTCTGATGCAACCTGGCTCTTATTTTCCTGCTTGATGTCGTCCTTGTCCGAAGGCATGGTAATCTGCATCGTCTGAGGCTTAATAAGTGTTGTACAGAGCATGAAGAATGTCACGAGCAACATGATCATGTCCACCATCGGCGTAAAGTCGACGCGAGCATTCATTTTCTTTTGCTTGCTATTGCCGCCTCCGCCGCCCATATCTAAACTTGCCATAACATTCTAAATTATTCCTCGACGCCCTTGAGAGCCGTAATCAAGTTGTAACGGTTCTCATCGACATCACGTAAGGAGTCCATAACTTTTTTAATTGCTGAATAGGGAGTAGTCTTGTCCGCCTTGATAGCGATACCCATGTTTTTCCCATTTGCTGCGCGAGCTGCTTTAACCCACAACTTGAGTTCGTTACGTTGTGCGCCAATGATAGTTCCATCGGGCATTACGTCGGGCACAGGAATGCCCGCTTCAGGATTCTTCAACAAGTACTCGTTGCGAGCGTGGTTGTCGAGGTTCATCCAGCTTGCCAAAACGTTGCAGGGTGTGCCGAACGTTGAAAGCATTGAGAATGATTCGAGCTGTTCGCTTGAGAGCTTGAGGTGACCTTCCGAAATCATCTGCTCAGCCAATGCGCGCTGAGTGTTGGGATTGTCCATACACATGAAAATCTTGCCACTCTTTTCTACGAAGATGGTGAGAAGATTGTTTTCGGGAATCTTGATTTCTGAAACAGAACCAGGAGTGTTTACTTTTACAGGTTCGTCCTTAACGAACGTCGCAGTAAGCATAAAGAAGGTAAGCAGCAGGACCATGACGTCACTCATCGGCGTCATGTCGATGAATGTGTCTTGTTTTTTTACTTTAAAACGTCCCATTTTATTTGTTACCTAATTTATGTATTAGTGAGTTGCGTTAAATGTCTGAACGATAGAGAAACCTACTTCGTCGATGCAGAAAGTAAGGCGGTCGATCTTGTTAGTGTAGAAGTTGTAAGCGATAACGGCAGCAGCACCTGTTGCGATACCTGATGCAGTATTTACAAGCGCTTCAGAGATACCTACAGAAAGTGCAGAAGAGTCAGCACCACCTTCACCAGCCATAGCCGAGAACGACTTGATCATACCCATTACGGTACCGAGAAGACCTGTAAGTGTACCGAGTGTTACGATTGTACCGATGATAGGAAGGTTTTCCTGCATCATAGGCATTTCGAGAGCTGTTGCTTCTTCGAGTTCCTTCTGGATAGCGAGCACCTTCTGTTCCTTAGAGAGTGTGTCGTCCTTTTCTACCTGACGGTAAGTTGCGAGTGTAGAGCGAACTACGTTAGCAACTGAACCCTGCTGCTTGTCGCAAAGAGCTTCAGCTTCAGCGATGTTGCCAGCCATGAGGGCCTTCTTGATGTTACCTACGAAACGACCTACAGAACCCTTACCGTTAGCAGTGCGGATTGCGAGGAAACGTTCGATAGCGAGAGCAATAACAGTAATGAACTGACCCCAGATGAGAGGAACGATGAAACCACCCTTGTAAACTGTACCTACGATACCATCGGGTTCATAGTCAGCTTCCTGGAAGAAGTGGAAAGGAAGACCAGTGAAAGCTTCGTTACCAAGGAAGTTAGTCTTGTAACCAGCTCCGAACACATAGAGACATTCAGCGATGATAAAGCAAATAAGGATAACGATCCAACCTGCCTTTACGCCCTTGAAGCCCTGAGACTTCTTTGTAGCACCCTTGGGTGCAGTAGCATTTGTTGTTGCCATTGTTTAAAAAATTAAATTAATTAAAGTTTATAAATGTTAGTTCTTTGATTGTTAATTTGTTACGTTGGACATAGTTGGTAGAATAGCTGATTTTCATACTTAGTCCGTTGGCAAAGTTACTTATTTTTTTACGATTAGCGATAAAACTTTAAGAAAATTCTCAAAAAAATGTGTTTTGTTTTTTTACAACGCAAGATTGGCGAGGACTAAAAATTGATGTTTGAAAGTTTTGGAGGAGATTTGTAGGTTTTAGTGCGGTTTTGATATTTTCAAAATTTCTGAGGTAGGATTATGCATATTATATATATTGAGTGAACAACAATGAGAAACTAACGTGCACGTGGATAGATATTTTTTCTGCGCTTGTAGTGAGAATGTGTTTTTATTGCCTGGGCGGATTCGTGGGGTTAATTTTTAAAAAGTAGGTATTTCGAGGAAGAAAGTTTGATATTTTCTATAAATTTAGCGTCAGAAAATGGCGCTCTTTTATTTAAATGTGTAATTTTGCCGTTGGATTGTGACAATAATCCGTGTAAAAATTCAAAAAATACTGTAAAATTTTAATTTTAACGCAATAACTTTAAACTATGAACAAGGAAATTGATTGGTCAAACCTCTCTTTTGGGTACATACCTACAGACTATAACGTGCGCTGCTACTATCGCGATGGTAAGTGGGGCGAAATTGAAGTCAGCAGTTCAGAAACAATTAATATCCACATGGCAGCTACAGCGCTCCACTATGGACAGGAAGCTTTCGAGGGGCTTAAGGCCTTTGGATGCCCTGATGGCAAGGTACGCGTGTTCCGCCTTGAGGAAAATGCAGCTCGCCTTCAGAGCACATGCCGCGGAATTTTGATGCCTGAGCTTCCAACAGAACTTTTTGCTGAGATGGTGAAGAAGGTAGTGAAGCTCAATGCGCGCTTCGTGCCTCCTTACGAAAGTGGAGCGGCGCTCTATCTTCGTCCATTGTTGATTGGTACGGGTGCACAGGTGGGCGTTCGTCCTGCCGACGAGTATATGTTTATGATATTCGTTACACCCGTAGGTCCTTACTTCAAGGGTGGATTTAACACAACGAACTACGTCGTGGTGCGCGAGTACGACCGTGCTGCACCTTTCGGAACTGGTACGTTCAAGGTGGGCGGTAACTATGCAGCCAGCCTCCGTGCAAATAAATTGGCGCATGACCTCGGCTACTCTTGCGAATTCTACCTCGACGCAAAGGAAAAGAAGTACATCGACGAATGCGGCGCTGCCAACTTCTTTGGTATCAAGAACAACACTTACGTAACGCCCAAGTCAAGTTCTATTCTTCCTTCAATCACCAACAAGAGTCTTCAGCAGTTGGCTAAGGATTTGGGCTTGAACGTAGAATGCCGCCAGATCCCTGTTGAAGAATTGGCAGAGTTCGAAGAAGCCGGAGCATGCGGCACAGCTGCTGTGATTAGCCCAATCGGACGTATCGACGACCTTGAGATGAAGCAGAGCTACGTAATCTCTAAGGATGGCAAGCCCGGACCTATCAGCCAGCAGCTCTACACAAAGTTGCGTAACATTCAATATGGAATTGAACCCGATACACATGGTTGGGTAACTGTCATTGAATAATAGCTACACAACGCATGTTTAATTAATATGGACGGTGGCGTTTGCGATGCAGATGGAGCTACCGTCCAATATTTTACTTATAGAATCATCGAAGTTTGCGGTGCGTGGGGCTAACTCCTGCGTGGCATCTTCCATAAATTATCAGTTGTCTATGAGAAAGCTTACATTAGGCTTCGTAACGGCCTTTGTTTGTTTCGTTGCAGCGGGAGTGTTTGTCTCAGCCTGTGGCGATTCAGAGAAGTTGAAGGAAAAAGAGCGCGAGCTCGAAGAATTGCGTCAGCTTGCTGAGTTAGATAAGCGTGAGATGGAAAATCAGTACGCGGAGTTTGCTTTGCAGTATAGCGAACTCAAGAAGAGCATCAAGAACGACTCGCTCGCTGCTCTTCTTGACAAGGAACAGAAGCGTGCTGAGGAATTGCTTCGCGAGTTGAAGAGTGTCAAGTCAACAAGCTCGGCAGAAATTTTGCGCCTAAAGAAGGAACTCGAAACTGTGCGCGCCGTGCTGCGCGATTACATTCGTCAGGTCGATTCTTTGCAGCGCCTCAATTTGGTGCTCGTCAATCAGCGCGACGAAGCATTGGCTGAAGCTGAGCGTACGCGCCGTCAGAATACAGAAATCAGCAACGAGCGCGCAGCGCTGCAGGAGAAAGTTGAGATTGCAGCCCAGCTCAACGCTACGGACATAGTGATTGTGCCCTTGAAGAAAACGGGCAAATTTGCAAAGCGCTGCAAGGATATTAAGACATTCTCGGTAGATTTCAGCATTGAGCGCAATGTCACAGCGACTACGGGTGTCCGCACGGTGTACGTGCGTTTGCTCAAGCCCAACGGCAGTGTCATCAACCCGATGGGGCAGTTTACCTACGAGAACAAGCAGTTGGAATGCTCTGCTTCAAAGGTGGTTGAATACGACGGGTCGAACCAGCGCATCAAGGTGTTTGTGCCGATTACGGAATTCCTTGAGCCTGGCACATTCACGGCTTACATCTTCATTGACGGCCAGCATATTGGTACGGGCGGCATAGAAATTGAGAAGTAAGTTGCTGATAAATCGTGGTACACTATATTTAAGTTCCCCTCCCGTATGCTTCCTTCCGACCCAATGATGCTTTACAGCTTTATAAATATGAAGCTGCGCGACCAATATCCTTCGCTCGACGAACTTTGTCGGGCGGAGGATATTGACGAAGTGTGGTTGCGCGACAAACTGCACCACTTCGGATTTGAATATTCCCCTGAACATAATAAATTTTGGTGATGCGTCGATATACTTACACTTGCTGCTGCATCCTATTGATTTTTGTGTTGTGTTTCTGTAAGCCAAGTAGTATCCCTGTTGAGTTGCCCTCGATTATTGGGCTCGACAAGGTGATTCACTTGCTGATGTATTTAGGCACCTGCGGAGTGATGTGGACGGAATACTTGATTTCGCATCGCAGCATCAACTTTCGCCGAACAGCGCTTTTTGCCGTCGTAGCTCCCATCCTGATGAGCATAGCTATCGAGGTGATGCAGGGCACGCTTACCGACTTCCGCGGGTGCGACGTGGGCGATGTTTATGCTAATGCCGTAGGCGTAGTGCTGGCTTTGCTCATACCTTATGGTTGGTGGCTGCGCAATCGCGCGAAGTCAACGCCTGCCGATATTTCTTCTTCACAATAATTAAAATCCTCCGACCTTGTTAGTTTTACGTCTTTCCCCAGTTTCCCTCACCTTGGCGCGCCAGGAAGATGGGCGTATTTTTGAGCATGCCACGCTGCAACTTCATCCCAATTCCTCATTGGTCGAACTGTTGCGCGAGGCTGTAGCCACGCTGCCCGTGTGTCAACCATTGCCTGCCGAGGGTGTGGTTGTGTCGGTTGTAGGTAATTTTACGCCTGTGCCCTTGGCAGATTTTCAGGAGGAGTATTGCGACACGTTTTATAACTACAGTGTCAGCCCCGACGTGAAGCACCGTGCTTTCTACGACGTTGTTCCGGCTGCCAATATGGTCCTGCTCTTTGGTCTGCCCGAGCTTACGTGCCAGATGATTGAGGAAGTCTTTGGCGAGGTGCGCTACGTGTCGGCAATCACTTCGGTCGTGAAGCACATGTATCGCCGAACGTCGGGAGCATCCATGTTTATCTACGCTCACGAGCAGGACGCCACCATCATGCTCATGGAGGGCGCAAAGCTCGCTTTGCTTAACACCTACTCCGTTCAGGGCGCCGACGACGTAGCCTACTATGCGCTCAGCATCCTTTCGCAACTCGGTATTAAGCCCGATATGCTCACGCTGAGCATTGCGGGACATGCTTCCGTTCGCAACCCCATGATTGCCCGTTTGCAGCAATTCGTGCCCAAGGTGCTCCCCGTCTTGCCCACACAGGAGTTCAACCACGAGATAGCAGCCGAGGAGGCGCTTGCTTACGACTTAGTAACTTTGTTGCTCTCAAAATCAAGATAGATTATGCGTATTATTACAGGTATATATAAGGGTAAACACTTCGATATCCCCCGTACGTTCAAGGCGCGCCCCACTACGGACTTCGCCAAGGAGAATCTTTTCAACGTGCTTCGTGGTTATACCGACTTTGAGGGCGTCAAGGCTTTGGACCTCTTTGGCGGAACGGGCAGCATCACGCTCGAACTCCTTTCGCGCGGATGTGCTCAGGTCACAACCGTTGAGAAGGACCGCAAGCACTTCGGTTTCATCGTGGACTGTGTCAAGTCGCTTAAGACGCCCGCCGCTCGTCCGCTCTGTGGCGATGCGCTGCGCTTCATTGAGCGCTGTAGCGAGCACTACGACCTGATTTTTGCCGATCCTCCCTATGCTCTGCCTGAGTTGGGCGAACTTCCTGAACGTGTCATGAACAGCGCTATGGTGGGCGACGACACTCTGTTTGTGCTCGAACACGGCAAGAATTACGACTTCTCCGACCGTCCCGATTTTATCGAACATCGTGCCTACGGTAGCGTTAATTTCAGTTTTTTCCGCAAGCCTCAGGACTGATGCGTTTGAAGTCGTGCGGACGAGGCCAGAGTAGCGTGCATCGCGCAGGGGTGTTTGCGTCGTTTTGACGAGGGTGTTCAAGGTTGTCTGAAATGTTCTGTCGAGGAGGCATGCATGCGATTTTGGATACTTCCTTCACCAGATGTTTTTTACTTCAAAAATGCCACTTTTACCCTGTCGTGAAGAAGTCGGTATCCGATGCTGCGCAATGCGGTTTTGAACACTGTATGCGAAGAGCCGATTTTGCACAAAATGCCTCTTTTTTGGGGATGCAGATTGCAAAATGAGGGGTAAACAAGCTTCATCTTGGGCTTGCCAAATTTTCGGAATTTGGATTTTGCTCAAAAATATTGTATCTTTGTACTACAGAAGGGGAGAACCGCTCGGTTTTCCCCTTTTTTTGGTCAAAAAATGGCAAAAACAACCTTTGATGTTGTTAAAACAAGGTCAAAGGTTGTTAAAAATAAGTCCGATGTTGTTTTCACAACCTCCGATGTCGTGCATTTTTCGTCCAGTTTTGTGCAAAAAATGGCGTATTTATCAGCAAAAACTTCAAATCCGTAAAAAAGAACACAAAAACAGCAAAAAAGAACATTTTTTCTTTGCGTAGCGGACAAAAATCCATATTTTTTGACGTCAAAATTACTGAAAAAAGTGTGCGCATTTTGTCACGTCGAAAAATGATTTTTCAGCGCGTTTTTCGGGTACGAAAAACAGTTTAGTCGAGCCTTAAACGAGTAGATTTTTCGAGCCGCAGTCCTGGTTGGATGTGTGCTTTGAAATCTGTTTTTAAGGTTCGACTAAACTGTGTATTGGTGGAGCAATGTTTGTTGTGCAAACAGCTTGCTCAGATTTCCTCAATCTTAATGATGCCATGAGTGAGCGCAAAGACCGTGAGCGCCGAAACGCTGCGCGTGCCGAGCTTATCGGTGAGGTTTTTGCGGTGGGTCACTATGGTGGGCAGGCTTACATTGAGCTGGTCGGCAATTTCTTTGTTGATGAAGCCGCGCGTAATGAGGCGCAATACGTCGATTTCGCGCTGTGTCAGCTCTGTAAGCTTCGATGTAGGCGTGGCTTTATTGGCCTGTGCCACGGTGGGGTGGGCGTGGTTTTTGCCGTGTGCCATTCCGGCTAAGCGTATGAGCGTGTGCGTCAGTTGCTCTTCGGATTGTCGGCAGTCGAGCGTGTGCAGGTCGCGCGGTATGCGGTTGCTCTCAGCGCCTTGAACGAGGACAATCGTCTTGCGCTTGCGCTCCAGGAAGAATGCCGCTTCGCTCAGCAACACTTCGGCGGCTACGAAGTAGTGGAAGAAGTCGGTCGTGCCAGACTCCTCCATCTCCCTGACCGAGGCAAACACGCTCGGTGCTGCCATGGGCATGATGCGCTCAAGGATGCTTGCCAACCCCAAGCCTGCAAGCGTGTCGGGGTGAACGATGGCTATCATAGGCGAATCCACTTGATGAGGTCCTTCACGGTAGGTTTCTTGCCGTACATCAGCACGCCTACTCTGTAGATGCGACCGCTTATCCACACCATTGCTAATGCGCTTCCGAAGAGCAGTGCTACGGACAGGAGTTCCTGCCAGAGGGGCACGCCGAAGGGAATACGCACCATCATGACGATAGGCGAGGTGAGGGGGAAGAGCGAAGCGTAGAAGGCGAGCGGTCCGTCCGTGTTTTCAGCGCTACCCATGGCTGCATAGAGGCTGAAGACCATGATGAGCACTACGGGCATGACGAACTGCGATGAGTCCTCCTGCGAATTAATGCTTGCGCCCACGGCTGCAAAGAATGAAGCGTAGAGCAGGTAGCCACCAATGAAGTAAACTACGAACATGATGGCGAGTTCGGCAATGGGGAGCGAGTTGATGACGGACATCACGTCGTTGGGCTCAACTTCGGGCACAGGAGTAGCGCCCATCTGCATTGCGCCGTTCGATGCCATAGCTGCTGTTTCGGCATCGCCGCCTATAAACATGCCGACAACGGCGATAATCGCTGCGAGCATCACGCCCCAAATCGTAATCTGTGCGAAGCCCACGAGGGCTATGCCGATAATCTTGCCCATCATCAGTTCGAAGGGCTTGACGCTCGACACCATGATTTCCATGATGCGGTTGGTTTTTTCTTCCATCACGCCCTGCATCACCATGCTGCCGTATGCCATGACGAACGTGTAAATCAGGAACGTGAAGAGAAAGCCCACAGCCATCGCAATGCCTGAATTTGAGAAACTTTCCGACCCATCTTCGTCGCGCTTGATGGTTTCGGCTTCGATGTCGGTTTCGCTCGAAGCGATGATGTGTTCAAGGCCCTCAATGCCGTGGGCTGCCAGTTTTTCGCTGCGCACAAAGTTCGATAACTCTGTCTCAACATAGCTTTGGAGGTCCATCGGCACTTCGCGGCGCGAGTAAATCTTCAGGCTCTTGGGGTAGTCGATGAGGTCGGCGCCGATTACGACTACAGCCTCAACAGCCGATGTGTCGGAGAGAAACTCGTCCTGAAACTGGGGCGCAGTGTGGAAGTGGTAGCTTTCGTTGTCCTCGAAGAGGTGAAAGTATTTTTGCGTGTGGTCCACGACGGCAATGTTCTTCGTGGTGTCGTCGTTGATTTGTGCCAGCAGCATGGGTACGAACACGATGGCAGCAAAGAGGAAGGGCATGAAAATCGTGAGTAGTATGAACGATTTTTTCTGCGCGCGCGTCATGAATTCGCGCTGTATGATGATTGAAAGTTTGGACATCTTGCGTGTGATTAATAGAATCGGTTTTATTTTTTATTGCCTACGACACGCAGGAAGATTTCCTGCATTGTGGGCATTCTTAAGTCAAACTTACGTAGCTCCATCTGGGTTGCAAGCATGCGTGCGAGGTCGGAACCTGTGACGCCATCGGCTACGCGTAGCTGATAGCAGGCGAGTGCGCCGCGTTGTGTGTGGTCGAGGATTTCGAACTGCGGAGTCGTCTGCAAGGGAGTGGCTCCGATGCCTTCTACAGCGTAGATACCTTCGCAGAAGCGCTCCTTCACTTCATCTACATGTCCTTGTAGCACCACCTTTGATTGGTCGATGAGGGCAATTTCGTCGCATACTTCTTCCACAGAACTCATGTTGTGGCTCGAAAATATGATGGTGTGTCCCTTGTCGCGGAGTTCGAGGATTTCGCGCTTCAGGAGTTCGGCATTCACGGGGTCGAAGCCCGAGAAAGGTTCGTCGAAGATGAGCAAGGGTGGCTCGTGGAGCACGGTAATGATGAACTGCACCTTCTGCTGCATGCCCTTGGAGAGCTCTTCGAGCTTCTTGTCCCACCAGGGCATGATGTCGAATTTTTCAAACCAATACTTCAGGCGTGCGCAGGCTTCTGCGTGGCTCAGACCTTTGAGGCGCGCGAGGTAAATGGCTTGTTCGCCCACCTTATTCTTCTTGTAGAGTCCGCGTTCTTCGGGCAAGTAGCCGATGCGTGCTACGTCCTCAGCGCAGAGTGGGTGGCCGTCGAAAATCACTTCGCCCTCGTCGGGCATAGTGATGCGGTTGATGATGCGGATGAGGGTGGTTTTGCCCGCACCGTTGGGGCCAAGGAGTCCGAAGACCTTTCCCTTGGGCACACTGATGCTTACGTCGGAAAGTGCTGTGTGGCCCGTGTAACTTTTGTGTATGTTGTTTGCTTCAAGGAATGCCATAGTTGTGAGTAGTTTTGAGGTTGGTGCTGCAAAATAGCTTTAACTCAGTGGGTTGTGCAGCTCATTTATGAGGATGAACGTTGTACTTAGGGCTCGGTTTCGCCCTCGATGTATTGTTCCATAAAGAAGTTCTCACCATCATAGACGGCGTAGGAGAATAGTTGAATCCAGTCGCCGAGAATGGCGAGGCGCGCTGTGCGCGACAGGAGCAAGTCGAGCTCAATGTGGCGGTGGCCGAAGACAAAGTAGTTGACGTCGGGGTGGGTTTTGAGATACTCCTTGGCGTAGCAAACGAGGTGCTCATTGGCTTCGCCCATGTAGGGAGGTTCTTTGCCGTCCTTACGCTTCAGGCGGCTGTGTTTTGCCCATTCCATGCCGAAGTCAATCGCCCAGCGGGGATGGATGGCAGCAAAGCATGTCTGCAAGAAGCGGTTGTGGAACATGCTGCGCAGCAGTCGGAACTTCCAGTCGTTGTCGCCGAGTCCGTCGCCGTGAGCTATGAAGAAAGTCTTGCCGTAAATCTCTGTAGTCTCGGCTTCGCGAT
>JAEIGA010012491.1_pt1 | contig 12888 bp, 18 predicted proteins | sample 9270691 | NCBI WGS metagenome assembly JAEIGA01 (sample SAMN17057246, study PRJNA624740) | gut metagenome | biome: biome; isolation source: fecal sample | host: Bos grunniens | place: China: Xizang | collected 2019 | reverse complement strand
TGCGAAATATTCCGCAAGCATCCGTTCCAGATTCATTGTGTCGAAATCGGTCTGTTCCTTGATTTCCTTGATTTTGTCCGTGTACCAAGAAACCCACCTGTCACGGTCTGCCCGTGCTTCCCGGATTTTCTGCAAAGCCCAATCGGCCTTTGCATCCGTGTCAATCACAAAGCCTTCAACATCAATCTTTTGCAACTCGCTCATTTTCTTCTTTCCTTTCTTCATCCCATGTGATAAAATGGGGTGAATGCAATTGCCCTTGCGTTCCCCCGCTTCGGCGGGGCTTTTACATTGCACGCACAAACCACGGATATTCACCCGTCTTGTTGCGCCACCACACCCGGAACCAACCAAGCGGTGTGCGGTGCAAACTGCGCACCCGGCGTGCGGCGGGATTCATCAACTGCCAAAGTTCCATTATCGTTCCATCCTTTCAATCTGCATCCGCAATGCAATCAACAATGCGCCCGTGTCAATGTTCAATGACGCAACCCTGTGCGTTTCAAACGTCCCGCCCACTGCGTCTGCGGCATCTGTTACCAGATTTTCGACCTGCTCAAGCAAATCGGTTGCCTGTTTCAGCAGTTCAACCGCCTTCTGCGTGTGCGGGTCTTCTGCGTTTAGGTCTTCCCATGCCTTTGCGGCTTCCGCTTCCACGATTGCGTCAACCTCTGCGCCCGTCATGATTTCACCCCCTTCCGTAAAAGTCGGCGTGTCTCGCTTTCCGGCGGCATCGTCTTGCGCCGCTCCCATTCCGCAACCGCCCTTTCGGTCACCATCAACGGGGCTTCCATGTGCGCCATGTCCCGCATATATTTCCGGGCTGTTGCGGGCTTGCACTGGTAACGCCCGCATATATCCTGCACCGAAAAAAGTCTGTCCATGTTTAACCCGCCTTTTTGTCAACGATTTCGTCAATCGGTACGCCGAGCGCATCCGCAAGCCTTTCGATTGTCGAAAGTTTAGGTACACTCATGCCGCATTCATAGCGGGCAATAGTCACCCGATTAACCCCGGAAACCGCCGAAAGCTGTTCCTGTGTCCACCCCTTTGCTTTGCGAACCTGTGCCAAAGTTGCTATTTTGTCCGCCCCCTTTCTGTAACATACTTGGTACACCATCTGCATTGTATCACGTACGGTACAAAAAAACAATACTGAAATACCCGATTTGCTATTTACATTTTTATTGCGTTATTGTAACATATCTGTTACAAGATAAAAGGGGGTGCTACAATGCAAAATACAATCGGGAAACGTATCGCCGAATTGCGGCGGCAAAGGGGACTAAATCAAGAGGAATTAGCGGAACTCGCTATGTTGCACAGGGTGACCGTTGCCAAGTATGAAACGGGGCAGGTTGAGCCGGGGGCGTCTGCAATTGCCCGCATTGCCGATGCGTTGGGGGTGTCTGCTGATATCATCCTGTGCAGGGCTGAAAAAGTGCCGCCATTTATGCAAATGGTCAAAGACGCCGCGCCGATAGTCGGGGAAATAGCGTGCGGAACGCCGATATTAGCGGAAGAGAATATTGACGGGTATATGCAACTTCCAGACGGCGTGAACGCTGATTTTGCTTTGCGTTGCAAAGGGGACAGCATGACGCCAACTTTCACGCCGGGGGATTATGTACTGATACGACAACAGCCGGAAGTCGAACAGGGGCAAATTGCCGCCATAGGCATCGAAGACGACGCCACGTTAAAACGCTTTTACCGGGAAGGTGGCAACATTATTTTGATAGCGGACAACCCCGCATACACGCCGCAAATATATCCGGTCGGTTCGGAAATAAGAATATACGGGTTGGCGGTCGGTTTCGTACGGACGTTATAACGGGGGTGCGCCACCATGCCAAGGGCGAAAAAACAGAAACTAAAAAAACGCCCGGATGGGCGTTATGCTTGCCGATATCACGGGCAATGGTTTTATTCATATGACCCGGATGCTTGCTTGCAACAACGGGAAGAATTCAAGGCGGCGGAAAAGCGGGGGCGGGTCGCTAAGTATTTTGTGAAGGATTATGCCGAAAGTTGGCTTGTCAGATCGCACCCGGATGTTTCGCCGTCAACAATGACGGGGTTGCGTACGCACCTTGCAAAGCTAACAGACGAAATTGGTAACATTGCCGTTGCGGATGTGAAGCCGTCTGACATCAAGGAAATCTTTTCGACACGGTACAAAGGTCTTTCAGCAAGCTACATCAAAGCGGGAAAACAGCTTTTTTGCTCATTGTTTGATTCTGCTGTTGCCGATGGTATATTGCTTTCTAACCCGGCACGGGACAAGACAGCAAAGCCACAAAGGGGAACGGTCGGCGGTCACAGATCAATAACGCCACAAGAACGGAAATGGGTTGAAACACTGTGTACAGACCACAGGGCGCACCCGGTTGTTATGGCGATGTTGTATGCCGGGTTGCGTCCGCAGGAAGCCAAAGCCCTTGACGTTGACAAGGACGTTGATTTTCAACAGGAAACAATAACCGTTCGGCAAACAGCACACACCGACCCCGAAAACGGGCAACGGTATGCGTTTACAGACCGGGGAAAGACGGCAAAGGCCAACAGGACTATACCACTTCTTCCGCCGCTGAAAGCCGCATTGCAGGGGCGCACAGGGCTATTGATAACATCAGCGCACGGGGACGCCGTAACCAAGACAACGTGGCGGGTCGTTTGGCGGTCGTATGTCGCACATATGGAAACCGCAATAAACGGCGTTGACCGCCGTTGGTACGGGCGCACAAGGGAACACAAAGCCATACTTGCCGCAGGGGGTGAACTGCCGCCGTGGGTGTCCTTCAAGGTCACGCCGTACGACCTGCGGCACAGCTTTGCGACAATGTGCCGGGACATGGCGCCGCCGATTGAATTGCACACGGTTATAAAATGGATGGGGCATACAGACGCAACCATGATTTTGCACATTTATGACAGTGTGACAGATTCACGGGTTGCACAGGAATCCGAACGGTTAAAAAATGCGTTTTGTAGTCAAAACGGTAGTCAAAGCGTAAAAGAAAACGCCGCACCCGTTGAAAGAACAGGTGCGGCAACTGATTAGCCATTCAGCTTCATACCCGGAGTGTCATAGGTTCGAGTCCTATCTGAGCCACTACCCGGAAGCCTTGAAAAATAAAGGTTCCCGGGTTTTTCTTTATCCCGGCATCAGGTGCAGAGATGGTTGTTTAGGGTAATCTAAGCACCTTTATAGTAGTCAATTCGTAGTCAATTCGGTAGTCAGCGTTTAACGGGTCTCCCGCACACATCGCAGAAGTTCGCATTCATGCGCAGTTGGTTGCCGCACGCTCCGCAATCCTGCATATCATGCCAACCCAAACCGTTCAAGATATCATCCGGCACGGGTTCCACTGGTTCGCCGTTGACGGGCGATTTGTCGCACATTGCGGAAAGCAGTTTCTCCGCATCCGTCAATGTCATGGTAACGTGCTTCATTCCCCTGTTTTTCGCTTTCATTGCGCACGTTGTCAGGTTGGCAATGATGCGCTCCCGGTTGTATCTGTCCATGTTTCCGCCTTTCTGCCGGGGGTTATTTCCCCCCGGCCTTTCGTGTCTTTGGCAGTTTGCGAATCTGTGCAAACTGTTCCTTTAGGTCTGCAAGCGTTTCAACGTCCGTCATTTCTTCCCCGCCGCTGTGGATTGTCCTGCAATCAAAATCCATACCGTCAGCGTTCCAACCGTCATTCAAGATAACCCACCAACCGTCAATGTCTTCGTATATCTCCCGGATTGCCGCCTTCTTGTTTCGGGGTATCAGTCTTTCAACAATGCCAACCGTCATTTTTCAACACCCGCCTTTTTCCACGCTTCCAACTTTTCCCGGTTTGCCCTTTCGACCTCAATGTGTACCTTGATTCGTTCTTTGATGCTCATTGCCCTTGCTCCTCTCATCAACAGTTTCAATAATAGAAACCTGTGCGGTCACCGGATTCAATACCGTTCCAGATGTCCTTTTTCAGAATCAGTGCCAAGTCCTTCCTTGGTGCATATTGCGCTTGCCGCAATTGATTCCCTTCAGCATCAACCGGGTAAAGTGTCCACATCCGCAACCGCCAATCATACCACATTGCAACATCAACCGGGGTATGGTCTTCATTGGTTTCCTCAATGGGCTTGCCGTTCAACTTGATAATCACTTTGTTCCCCTTTCTGCGGGGTTATACCGCCCCGCCCGGTTTCCGTCTGTTAATCAGTAAAGATAAATCGGCAACCGGAGCAACCTTGCCGCTTCTACCTCTTTTTCCGTTGCTCCAGAATAGTTGACAGCTTCGGGAAGTTCGCTTTCCATGTACTTGCGGAGCCGTTCCTCTGTCGCATTCACAAACACTTTGTACCGGAATCCGTTGCGTTCGCAGGTTACCATCCACGTTCTTTTTGTCTCCATCCAAATTGCCCTTGCCTTTCCGGGGTATCCCCCGCTTGATTCCTCTGTATTGTAACACGATCGCTACAAAGATGCAAGAGGAAAATAGCGGATTTTATAAATTTTTTTGAAAAATTTTCCATAAAAAAAGACCCCGGCATTGTGCGCCGGGGCGAAGTTGGTAAAAACCCGCAATATTTTCCAAGTTTTTGCGGTTTTTTCTGCAAATACGGGGAAAATAATGCTGTTTTGTGATTTTATTCGGTTTTCTGTGTTTTCGGGGCTTCCGGGATGCCTGTTGCAAGTGCCATCAAAATAGCAATCACAAAGCCAAGCCCGCCCGCACTCAACGCCGCTAACCAATCAACATCTTTCAGGACAATTGCGCCCGTGCCGATGTACGCAAGCATACTTTCAGCAAAGGTGCGTACCGCCCGTGTAAGTGTTGCTTTCCAAAATTTCCACGTGAACAGGTTGCATCATCCTTTCATCAAATCATCAATGCGTTTGTGTGCGCTGTTTGCGCTTGCTTCGATTTCGACAAGCTTTGTTTTTAGGTCGCCAACGTCTTTCTGTATCGCTCTGTTTTCCAACTTGATTTCATCAATTGACGTGCGGATATACCGAACGTCTGCGGTCATGGTTGCCCGTTCCGTTGCGGATGCCGTTGTATCTTGTGATTGCGTCCGCTTGTATGACAATGCGGTAAACAGAAGGGCGCACGCCGCAATCACAAGGGAAATAACTGCTTCGGTTGCCAACGCCTTCACCCCCTTTCTTCCGAAATGATAGCACCGGGGTATTGCGACATTAACGCATCCGCTTGCGATTTGGACAAGTGCGGAATTGTGACCGTGTATGTAATAACGGGGGCAGGTTGATCCAACGCCCACCAAGTGCGCTGACCAATCACGCCGTCAACCGTCAGCGGGTTGCCGTCTTGGTCTGTATGGTCACGCTGAAACGCCCGGACAGCTTTTTCTGTTGCCGCTCCGAATTCGCCATCAGCACCAAACGACCCGCAATCATATCCCTTCTGAATCAACTTTGTTTGTGCAAGGGTCACGTATGACCCTTTTGCGCCCCGCTTTAGCGTTGGCAGTTTGTCCGGGGTTGGTTCCGGCGTTGGCGGGGTAGGTGTCGGGGGCGCAACGCCGTCAATACAGGCAGGTATTGCCCAATGCGTCCACTTTTTGTTTCTGCTTGTAAAGTGTTGAACACCGTTGCTACATTCAACGGTTTCATTGTTGAAACCGAAGCCCGTGTGTTCCATCGTTTTCCCGTTTGCAACAAACAGACATACCAACGTGTCGGCGGGCATTGTGTCAATCGTTCCTTTGGCTTTCCAATTGCTTGCAGTGTTCCATTGTGAGGTTGCGCCCGCTCCAATCAGTTTCCAACTGTACACCTGCAACAATACCCAATAAGTAAACCCACGGCAATCAAAAAACCGGGTGCGTTCTCCACCCGGCAACCATTTACACCCGGCGCAGTTTCCCGCACCGTCAAAGTTTTTGCATTTCGTTTTTATTGTGGGGTGTGCGTCTGAATACCTTGACCGCCTGTTTGCCGGGGTGCATAGTTCGCCCCGTGCGCCGAAAACATACGCCCAACCTTCACACAATAACGCCGTTTGCCACGCAACCCATTGAAGCGGGTTTCCCGTCTGTTTCAGTACGCCGATTTTGTTTGCAACATAACTGGCACTATTCATGGTCATACCTCTGCCGCCGCAATGCGGAGAATGTCAAGGGCGTCCCGTTCCATGTGCGCCCTGCACCCGTCCGGGTCGCCGTAATACGGGCATGATTCGTTGCAGTTTGACCCCGTGCAACATTTCAGCCCATTTATTACTTTGTTGATGTCTTCCATTATTTCGCCTTCCCTTTGTTGCGCTTTGTCTCGTGCCGGATTTCTGACCCTGCAATCACAAGTGCGTAAATACACACGGTTGACGTTGCGCCGACAACGCACCCAATCAGGAAAATTAACACGCCCAACAAATCACCCCCGGATAAAGAATGACCGCACAGTTATCCCGTTCCACTTCCTGTGCGGTAATTGCAAGGTATTACGCACGCCGTGTGCGGCGTTGGCGGGACGGCTTGCCAAACGGATTCTATTGTGCCGGGAACGGCGGCAGTTCGTCATCATCCATTCTCGGCGGGTCGGGTAGGTAATACAAACAATCGTTGCACCCGTTCGGGTGTAACCTGTCGCAATTCTCTTGCTCCGGTGAAACACCTTCAATAGCTTTGCACCAACATGTTTTCATCATTTTGCCCCGGTTGTTTCGTGTTATTTGGTCACTTTAACGCACGAACATGGTCACAAATCACCCATGAATTTTTCATCGGTTTCAAAGGCAATCCCTTTGCACGTTCCTTTTGCGATATCAAGCGCAAGTTTCAGTTGGCGTATTTCCGCTTCCTGCTCTTTCAGCAGTGCAAGGGCATCTCTCATTAGTGTTTCCTGACTAAAGCAATAACTATACTCCGGGTTATAATAAGGACACTCTTTGCAAAAATCCGTTTTATGTACATTATTTGACAACGGAATATCATGTGTGCAACACTCAAGCCCTTTAATAACTTTGTCAAGGTCAGCCATTCCACTTCACCGCCCTTCCTCCGTCCGTTCCTTCTCGTCAAGCAGGATAGAGATAATCATGTTCGATAGCGTCCGATGCTCTTTTGCCGCTCTGGCTTCCAACCACTCCAACAGTTCTGTGTCGATTCGCAGTGCAATGCTCTTCGTTGGCATATAACCACCCCTTTCGAGATGATTATACTATAAAAGTATTGCGATGTCAAACAATGTTATACAAGCGATTTGGTCACTTTAAGTTAGAACCGTGGGCAGGGATTTGCACCCTGCATGATGCGATAGACCCTCTTTGACACGCTGGGTAACGTAACCAACACACTACGCTGCGCATCCTACGATGTTGGCTATATGCGTTTACCTATTCCGCCACCACGGTTATTTTAAATTGCAACTTTATTCTTTGATCTCACCAAGCCATACAACACCGTTCTTCGGATTGCGGTAATCATCATTTTTGTAAGTGACCGATTCGATATAATGTTGATCACCTACCAACTGCTGTTCCATCATAACAATCGCATTGTCAGGCAACCCTTCCAACTTTTCCTTTAGTTGCTTCACTGTCATTGTTATCACCTCCACATATATTATACCACAAAGTCGGTCACAATAAATCACAACAGGTAAACGCCTAATGTTGCTACATGGATTATCTGATCCGCCGCATATCCTATCCGCTTTAACCTTGCTTTCAGAGTATCAACGATAAAGTGTAATCCAAGAATCACACCCAACCGCCAATCAATCCCGAACAGAATTGCAAACGGCACAGTATACAAGAAACAGTGTGCTATCAGATGCCACCAGTTCTTTCCTTTCGTCTGTGCGATAAAGTCAATCTGTAGCACGTAATCGCCTATAAAGTGACAAACAATAAGTTTGTAAAGCAGTTCTATCATAATCACCTCGGTCACTTTAAATCACAACTCTGTTTTCTTTATGTTGTAATCTATGACAAGTGTTTTGAGTATATCGCAAAGCAAATCAAACGATATTTCTGTTTTTAGATTATCTTTTGAGTATGCTTCATCAATAAGTTTTTCGACATCTCGCACAATGTCCTTTACCTTTTCACGCTTTTGCATTTTATCCTCCGGTCACTTTAAGTTATATGTATTGATTAACTCTGAATACAAACTTGCTGACCAATTCATCCCCCGGACTGATCGTCTGCCCGTTATACATATCAAAGTAGAATTTGATACGGTTTTGACTGCTGAAATGAACAAGATGCGGAGTATACCCAGCATGTTCGTATCCTTGCTTCACTACAAGGCTGACAAGAGTGCCATCTGTCAAATAGACATTGCCGATCCTTGTGTCTGTGTCAAACGACTGTGCGCTAAACGGCGAAGTTTGCAAAGGAAGGAATCTGTCCGTATCACACCCGGCAATATACGCATTGGGAATCTGCATAAGAGCAAGCGCACCGCGATTGATTGTACAGGAAATCAATGATACCCACCGCTGTTGACAACTGTATTCGTTGCCACAGAACGAAACCTTTTTATATCGTGTAAACGCCTCGACAGAAGAGGCATCTCGATAACAGGTAGAAGCCTGACGGAGAATGATATTTGAAAAATCACCAGTAGAATCCGCGCTTGCATCAAGTTCCGTGCCATCAATGAGAATGCTGAAATCAGTCATAATTTCATCGCCGTGGAAACCACTTATAAAGTCTTCCTCGTCATCAATCTTAATCGGGCCTTCTGCATCCTGACCATTCCAGAGCGTATTCCAAACGCCGTCCATCAAAACCTCGCCCTTGTACAGTCTCCAACTGTCAAGGTTTGCGCTTGCGTCTACTTGCCGCAAAACTGTATACCGTGTCTTTTTGTTAGTGATAACAAGCGTTTTGGTTGAAGCAGTATAAGCATACGTGCCAGTCGTGTCATTTGTATCAGCTTTATGCAATTCAGCCGAATAGGCATAAAACTCATACCCGGTGGCTGGCACATTGCTGAATCCATTTGGGTCGTGTATTGAAAATGAATAGAAACAATCTGATTTTGTATTCTCAAGTACAACTTCTTTGTCAGAAAAAGAACCAACGTGCCTTACACGGGTTAACGCGCCATCCACATATTTCAGTTCATTGATATGAGCGTCAACACCTGATATAGATACAATGTTTTTCAGATTTAACCCGGACGGGAATCTTAAAAGACTGCGATTTGAACAATATAAAGACGAGCTTGACCAATTGCCAGAACTATTATAAAAACCAATTGTTAATTCAGGAGTGACAACATACTTGTTATTGTAAAGTACGGACATCGCATCCGTTGCGACCTTTAAGTCTTCCGGGCCTTGGATTTTTTGCCAGTCCATAAACCCCGATGCTGTTGCAATGCGATAATACAAATTGTTAGTATTGTAACGCTGATAAAATTGCAGTATGCTTGCGTTGGATGTTGAGGATTTGAATACAATAAGCGAGAATCCACCCGTAGAGAGTTCACTCGGCGGCTGATTTGTAACCACCACGGAACTTGTAGTACCATGCCAATACATCCCCGGTGCTGTGGCGTTGTTCAAATCGCCATCTGTAAGGTTGCCCTTCAATGCGATAGTCTTTGTGTCGAACTCTTTCAGTTCTTCGACATCTGTGGAAAGTGCTTCGATCTTTGCTGAAAATGCAGAAAATTCATACCCGCTTGCTGGAACTTCTGTAAATCCTGCGGTTAAGTGAAGCGCAAACGAATACAAACAATCAACATCAGTATTCTCAAGGACAATCTCCGTATCTGAGCCAGAACCAACATAACGGTTCCTCGTCAACGAGCCGTCAACGTATTTGAATTCATAGATTACAACATCTACATCTTGAATCGTGGTGGTACTCCGAAGATTAAGCCCGGACGGGAATCTGAGCAGGTTTTTATTTGAGCAATACCTGGACGAATTCGACCAATTGCCAGAGCTATTATAAAAGCCAATGGAAAGCACGGGTTCAACGACTTGCTTATTATTGTAAAAAACGGAAAATGAACCAAAAGCGCTCTTTAGTGAAGAAAGTTCGCCGCCGACATCGACCTGCATACAATCGGTTGATACAAACGACCCTGCGGCATGGTCAGCAGTGAACCTATACAAATGTCCGTTATAGGTCATGTACTGACCTGCCGTATATGCCGTGCTATCGCTGAAAGCGGGCGCAATGGTTGCCCAAAGGTTGGAATAATCGGCGGGAATTGACGCAACCGCCGTGTTGATCTGTGCAATCAGCGTTTCGACAGACGGAAGAATTGTTCCGGGGTCAATAACCGTGTCTGTGCTTGACCTGTACACAACAGCAACCAACGCCGCAAGGGTTGTGACCGTGCCGCTTTGGGTCAACTTTACAACAATGCTAACCTGTCCGGGGACAGCGTACGCCGCTTGCGGTAACACAACGGAAGCTTTGTTCCCGGATACCGTGCCGGAAGAAACGGCAACCGTGCCGCCATCCGCCCGGATAACGCTTGCGGATACCGTTCCGCCAAGCGTTGCGGCAACGCCTTCGTCAAAAACCTCAACGCCAATTAAATTAGCTTGATTGTCCTGTGAAAACAGATTCCCGCCAAGGTATGCGACCTTTAACGGCTGTTTTAAGTCTTGCCGCACCCACGTTTCAAGCTGTGCCATTTACTCTTCACCCGCCTTTGATAATACTGCCGTAATCAACCCGTTTCCTTCGTCACGCACGTCAATCAGTTTTGTGTATCCGCTGATAACTGTTTCCGTTCCCATGTAGTCAACAGACCGAACAACGGCTGTTTTCGTTGGGTCAATAAACGCATCAAACACGCTCCGCATCGTGCTGTTTTCGTCTTGGATGTAAACCATCATCAAACCACTACTTATCATTGCATAGCTTTTTTGCAATACAGTGCCATCATTTAGCGTTAGTTCCATCTTTCGCCCCGTCCTTTTCAATTTCTTCGGACATTTCGCCAAGCGTATTGTAAACCAACTGCAACCGTTTCAAGTTTTCCTCAATGTTTGTGACATTGAAAATAGTTGCTTGGATATTCAGTTGTTGTATGCTGTCGTACGCATTACTAAGAACCTGCCGCATCATCTGAATACGTTTCATATCCATAATAAAACCCCCGTTTTTACTTTTTTCCCGGTAGTATATACGCATTCGCCTGTGTAGTTTGATACCAATCAGTACCAACATTTATTCTTTCATCGTCACTGTTATAAATATAATGAACCCTGTTGCCGCCATAGCTACCCGCACTTCGTGTGTAGCGTGTAACTTCCGTGGCGGCGTCGATACAAGCGTTCCACCCTTCATTGTATGCGGCTTCGACGTCGCCCTTCTCAAAAGACAGGTTTCCACCTGTTATTCGGTATATGGTTATTGTGTCCCCAGATTTCCCGGCATCATATACATTCAGATTGTGTCCACCTGCTGAAACCGTGCCGCTTGCACTAATGCTTCCGGTCGTTGAAATCAAACCGCCGCTTGATATACCGCCCGTTGCTTGCAGTGCGGCAACGCTCAGATGTGCCAACGTTGCAATTTTCGCTTGTATGTTGCTTGCTGTGAATTCCGTTGCGTTTAGCTTTCCTGCTATAACGGTTGTTGATTTCTCATTTCCAATATAAATATTTTCGCCCTGTATGTACGTTGACGGCGTTCCGTTTACCTTTGTTGCAATAACCCCGGCAGTAAGGTTGTTATCGTCATAAACACCGAAATACGCTGTGCGTCCTTCAATGGTTTTTTCAACATACATACCTGCGGCGTTTTTGATAACCAATCGCCCGTTTGCATCGTGTTCAATATCACCCGCAAGCGTGTGAATATCATCCGTTGCGCTGATATTTACGTGTGTGGCGTTAATCAATGCGGTCGTTTCGCCAGACGTGGCATTGATTGACAGCGCAATTTCCCCGGCCTTAATGTAGTTGTTGCCGTTGCGAGTGCCGACAACCATGCCAATCATGCTTCCGTATTTGTCCGTGTTCTTTTCTAATGCGGAATATGTATTGTACAGGTTGGTTTCGCTACCTCTACCCCTGCCGCCACCGCCGCCACCGCCGGACGCTTTCCCTGTCGTTGCGTATGATGTGGTTTCACGGTCTATGTAAATGATATTGGCAATATATGCGCCAATCTCCGGGCGGGTTGCGGTCGGGTCAATCAAGTCAACGGAATTTTTGATAATCTCTAAATAAAACAGTTCCCCGGTTTGCCGAATCTCAACGCAAACCATGTCATGCAACATTATTGGTTCATCCTTGTACCCTAACCGATAAAGGTCTGATACCGTCCCTGTAATGCTGATTTTGGGGTGATTGGTTTCCTTTAGTGCTTCCCAAGTCTTTTGCAACAGGATGTTTGCATCTGTAATACTGCCGTTCTGATAATATCCAAACCGTGGGCGCCCGTTTCTTCCGTACCGCAACGTTGCTGTTGGGTCTTCAAGATATGTCTGCCCTGCGGGCTTTGCGGGGTGTTCTATCGTTGCCGACCATGTGACGCCCGCAAACGTCAGTTCCTCTGTGGTATCGTCTCCACTCCCGGAAGGCACGCCAACGTTTCCGCCATACCCATACAACGCCGTCAACACTTCTGTGTCATCATACACCACAGAAGAATCCGACATATTTTTATCAATTGACAGCCGGACGCCACGCCACGTGCCTTGCGCCGGGGTAACGTCCAAATAACGCCCCGTAATTGCCCCTGTGGCGTCCGTCACAACCCTTGGCGTAATATACACGTTCCAGTTCGTTGCAACGGCAAGGACGGCTTGCCAAACGCTTCCCCGACCGATGTCAACGGAAGACGTTGTTGCAACGGACACATTCCCGACAGCCCACAGCGTCCCCGTCAACACGGTTGTCAAAGCCTGTGTTGGCGTCTTGTCCGTTATTTCTTTTGTGTTGATATGTTC